>X363_Desmarests_Spiny_Pocket_Mouse__coassemble_664_pt1 | contig 18052 bp, 21 predicted proteins | sample X363_Desmarests_Spiny_Pocket_Mouse__metabat2_high_PE_020 | metagenome-assembled genome bin X363_Desmarests_Spiny_Pocket_Mouse
CACTCATTTTTGCTTTTTTCGATTTTGCAATGATTTTCTTTTTCTCACTGTCAGTTAATCTGATAGTAAGCGTTTTATCTCTTCTTCTGTTTTCTGTTATTTTTGTTACCTCCAAATTAAAAAGTGGGTCCGGGCTTCTGCCCGGTTATTGGGTGTCCGGACATCCGGACGCTCTGCATTGCCCCGGACAAGTCCGGGATTAGTACAAAAAATATATACTTAAATCATATAAATTTCGCCTCCTGGTTTTCTCTAAAATCAATCTTTATTTTAAATTAATTAAGTTGCTGAACTAAGGATAAAAAGCCATTATACCGTTCCACATTTGTTACAGTATGCTTCACAATAAAACAGAAGAGGTCAGACAGAAACATCAGATTAAAGTGATTATTGAAATCTATATTCTGTTGAACCTCTCCATATATAAGGACACTAAAGTGCATTTTGTAAACCAAATTCCTGAAATTTTTTCAAAAATATTTTTTGCACAGAAAAAGGAACCCATGTTCCCATGAGTTCCTTAAGCTTTTTGATGATACGATTATGCCGTTTTGATACAGCCATACGGCTGATTCCAAAGTACTGCCCGATTTGTTTCATACTCCAATCCTTATAATAGTACAGTTCAATCAATGTCTGTTCATCCGAACTGAGCATTTGCAGTGCACTTTGCAATTTTTCCAGTTCCATTTTGTGAACAACTTCAAGATAAGTTTCGTCAGTATAAATAGGCACTCGCTGTGAGCCAATGCAGTCCTATTCAAAAGTTCCTTTACTAAGGTGCCGCCTGTCACTGCGGTCTTGTGCCTGCTGATGCCTCCTGTCCTGTTCAAGATATTCGTAAACTTCTTCGGAAACTTCTACTTCGATGCAATCGTTATCATATTCAATTGTGGTTTTAACCAAACCCGGCCTTTCTGTCAGAAAAGCGGTAAGCGTGGCATAGCCGAAACCAGACACCATTACTTGATTGGCAATTATCACAAAGCCAGTTTCGGAATTCTTTTCTGTTTTCAAACTTTATAATATTGCTCATATGTAATCTCCATCTCAATACAATTCCAAGTTTCACCCATGCACGAATAACTTTCAATATTTTCTTTTTCGACTGTCTTAAAACCACAGGAAAGATAGCATTGAATGGCAGGGGTATTATTTTCAAAAACACCCAGCGTTACTTTGTCAGCCTTTAATTCATCAAAGGCATATTTCAATGCAGATAAAACAAACTGTTTTCCGTAACCCTGTCCTCTTTTCGCGTCATCAACGATTACAAAACCAAGCCGTGCAATCTTTCTTGCATCATCAGTAAATCGTATTGTAAGATGTCCGACAATTCTGTTTTCGTCAACAGCGGTTAATTTATACAAATCCTCGTCACTATACTGCGAATAGTAACTATTCATATCCTCAGCTGTTATCGGAAAGCTCTCATATCTGTCCGCACTCCATTGACGAAAGGCATATTCATTTCTTAGCCATTGTGTTATTACGCTGGCATCACTGTCCTTATATTGTCGTAAATCCAATATCATCTACTCCCAAATAAACTCAATCTCATTTGTATTAAGTTCTAAATTACACATTGAATAATTTACACCTTCATACTTGACATAAATGCTAAGTTCAATTACTGCTTGCCTAATATTAGGCGATACAAAAATATTAAGATATTCCCAAGGATTACATTTATTTTCTTTTTGCTTTTCAATTTCAAAATTGGCTAAATTAATAAACTCTGCAATAGAAATTGATTTTACTCTATACATATTTTTTTGGTTAAAAGAAGTTTTAAGTTCTGCATTGCAAAAATATTCATCTTCAAGCCTGCATTTAATATGGCATTTTGTGAAATTCTTGTATTTCTCGCAAAATCCATTTCCCTTTTGGTCTGAAAACAAATGCGTTTCAAAGCTTAATGTCAGCACATTATCATTATAAGAAACATTGTATAAATCCTGATCGTGAAGAATACCGTCAGGAATATTATTTTCACTCATTATGTATTTTTCAGTCATTTTTTGTTCTCCTGTAATTAAATAAATAATATTAGTTAGTGCAAAAATTATTATTAGTTAAAAAAACTGTAAGTTTATTTTAACTTAATCCAGCCTAATTCTTTATACACTTGCTCAAATTTATCCAATAATAATTTGCCGAATATCCATACTTCCTGCCTCCATGGATGTCCTAAATATCCGAACCTAAAATTTTCATCTATAAAAAAATAATAATCTCCGTCAGGAAAAAATTCCGGAAAATAGGCATTATATCCTTCACCATTGAAAAATTCTGTATCTTCTGCTTTTATAAATTTCTGTTCATCTTCATTTCTTGGATTATATAAAAACGCACTATGCTGCCAATCAAGTGCATAGATTCGTTCATCCTCTTTCGTTACATCAATGAAAATATTTTTGATTATACTGTTCATTTTATCAATAGCATCATCATCCATTTTTTCTACATTAAAAACAGCATAATCATCATCAATTTTAAACGGAACATTACTGTTAAATGAATGGGTATAAGAAGTGTCGGGCTTAAAATGCAGTTCTTTATAAATCTTGTCCCATACTTTATCATACAAATCTGTATTGTCTATCAGCATAACAATCTCCGTTATTTATTTTAACTCAGGTTATTAAATATTTTTTAAAACAAATTATTCTGTTTGCTTCTGTAAATCCAACTGCCATATGAAATTTATAACTATTGTGATTATCAAGTTCACAGTCACTTGCAAATTCCGAACAATTCTTATCTTTTGCCCATTTTTCACAAGCATTTAAAAGTTCTTTTGCATATCCTTTGTGTCTGTATTCTTCAAGAATAAATATGCCTTCAAGGTATCCGACAGGAGAGGTTTGCGTACCCTCAACATAATCAAATCTAAGCTGACACTGTGCAAAACCTATCGGCTTTTCATCAGCAAATTTTATAAAAACAACAGCATTATCGTTATGAATAATCTCTTTAAATTCTTCCTCTAATTCTAAAACACTGCTGTCCTGCCACATCTTTACCGCCATATGTGCCAGTGAAGATGAATCCTTGACTTCTGCTTTTTTTATCATATACTTATCCTTTTATACTTAAACACTTATCAATATTTCCCAATGCCCGTTGCGTTTGCCGTTTGCTCTTTGAATGAAACCTTTTTCCTGTAATGATTTCATTTTTCGCTTTATTGTTCTATCAGTTACGCCCATTTTTTCAGCTAGCTGAACCTGAGTAATCGATGGATTTTGCGCAATCAATTTAAGCAATGCTAATTCATCCAAAGTGACATTTTGATTATTAGAATTGTCACTTTGAATGTCACTTCGAAAATCAATATGCAAATATCTGTTTTTCAATTTGATCAATATTAAAAGAATCAAGCAAGGCTTGACAACCTGCACAAATATCCTTATAGCACCTATCAAAATCACGGGTATACCACGGGTCAGAAACATCAGCGTTACTGCCTATGTACTCCATCAGCTTATGGATTTTATTGTCCTTATCTCCGCCGAGAATACGAGTCATATTGCGGATGTTGGCACTGTCCATACCGATGAATAAATCGTATTTATCGTAATCGCTTGCTTTAAGCTGAACGGCTCTTTTGCTACTTGGGTCAATGCCGTGACTTTCAAGAACAGCCTTTGCAGACGGATAAACAGGATTGCCGATTCCGTTCCATATTTCTTCTGTACTGGTGGCAGAAGAGGAAATTACAAAATCCTTTTCCAAGCCCCTGCGCTTAACCATATTTTTTAACACAAATTCAGCCATCGGCGAACGGCAAATGTTGCCGTGGCACACAAACATAATCTTAATCATAATTATATGATATTTTATTCGTGAGTTGTTGTCAATAAAAAGATACAAGCCGAGAACGAAATCGCTCTCGGCTTTTGTATATTTCGCATATGTATAAATTAAATCGAAAGTTGATGTTTTTGAATGTAATCAAAAAATTTGGTTATAATGATTTGCTCTTTTGCTTCATCAGTAAATTTGTTGTCAAAATTCGAATCAATTATTGAATTAACTGTTTTTTCAATAACATATTCTGTAATATCAGTTGGCTTAGTTGATAAATAGAACCATACAGGCAACATTTTGTCGTTAATTTCATAAAAAGCCCTTTGTAAGGGATTTCCGGCTTTAAAAGAAGATATTTTAGACATTATCTTCATATTAATTTGTTCATATGTTTCTTTTCTCTTTTCAAAATACTTTATATCAAAAGCACCTTTATTTTGCCTATCTTTAATTAATCTTTCCAATTTCTCATGCTTTTGCAATGATTGCATAGTTACAGATTGATAATACTTGACAAATTCATCAAGATTGAAATCATTTACTTTTTCATAGGAAACAACAACTTGCGATTTATCGGTAACCATAATTTTGCAACCAAATTCATCAAAAATTACAGTAAAATCATCATCAGGGATTTCCTCTAAATTGTCAAAAAAGACAATAAAATCCGTGGTAATATTGATTCGTGATTTAAACTGCTTATAAGTCACTAATGTTGTAGGATACCTATTATTACTAAGATTTTTACGCAAAGTTTCAGCAAATCTTTCGTATCTATCATTTCTATATACTATTAAAAAAGAATATGTATTGCTGTATTTATTTTCAGTAAGATCTCTATTTAATGTTTTAAATAATTCTTTTTTCTTATCTTCTGGAACATCAAGAATTTCGATTATTTTATTAATTGTTTCATCTTGTCTGTCATCATTTTCTAATGAAGATTTTGTTGCTTTAATAATAGGCTTGATTTTTTCATTGATTTGTTCACCGATAGGCTCTACAAATGCCTTCAAACTCTTTTTTACCTTTTTAGCCATTTTTTATATCTCCTCAAGCTCCATTAAGTGATTCTAATTCTTCTGACCATCGTTGCTTTAGATAATCCGCTTCAATTCTGTCTTGATAGTTTTTATCTGAAATAATACGGGTAACCAATACGATAAGTCCACCCCAATCAAGTTCTCTAACGGCTGTTTCATTACCAGCAATCATTTTACCTGCAACAATCCCTACATTAACCATTTGCGCTATTCCTAATGAATAGTCAATTATTTTATTTGTTCTTATTTTAAACAATTCTAAACTTTCATCCTCTGCTTCATTATAAGTAAGCCTATGCAGTATTGCAATAATGTAGTTTATAAACACATCAACAGTTGCAGACGCACCTGCTTTTATAATTTCACTGGATCCTATGTATTTGGTTATGGATTCAATTTGATTAGGTTCAAGAATCAAAGATATTCCCGGAATTTGAATTCCTGCTTTTGTGAACAGGTCCGTACCCATATGTATTATTTGCTTAATAATAGCTGCTACTAATGATTTTGAATCATCAATAGATCGTTTTCCTGAATTCAACAAAATCATGGTTGTTAATGCAGGAGTTCCTATTTTTGGATGCTTTAATAGTTCATTATAAACAACATGATGACTAATTGGAATAGTATTCTTTTTAAATACAGTAATTGTGTTAGTTAAAATATTACAAGTTCCAAATAAAAAACCACAAATTAAAGTATGTCCTAAAGTTAAAAATCTATGATTGGCACCTTTAAATAGTTTGTATTTGAAATCAAGGTATTCTTGTGCATCATAAGGAACACCTTTCGTTGTTACTATCTGTTTCATTGAAGCATGATAAGGATATGAAACTTCATCATTGTCATAATTAAACTTTTTCATAATCTTTTTCTGCTGCTCATGAAGCTTATTCTCAATTTCGTTTTTATTGCCAGCTTTTTCATATTTAATCAAATTATTGATAATAACAGTTCTGGCACATTGCAACGCAATAGCAACAAATAGAAAAGCATGATCTTTTGAATTGAGTTTTGTCAGTTCATTAAAATTATCAATATATGTATCATAATATTCAGAAGCATTACAGATAACTTTTGATAAATCATCAAATTTTTCCTTTGAATTATCTAATTCTTTAATCAGTTCCTTATTATCCATACATATCCCCAAAAACAGTTTCTATTTGTAAAATTATAACACTTACATCTATTTTTGTAAATACAATAATTTTACATTAAATTTTTGAGTTATCGGTCATTATTTTTTCTACAAGATTGGTGACGAGGTGAAGGCTTAAGGCTGATTACCGACAGACTTGACAGCAAGAATTATTATATGACAAACCCAAGCTTTGACAAATAGAGTTAAATACCACTTATTCTTTGCAGAAACTGCGATATTGTATTGACATTACAAAAGGATGGCGTATGCCATCCTTTTTAATTTATATTTAATTCTGAAAACATATTTGTTCTTCTTTTATTATAGGATAACGTATAATCCCGCTGCTGTTCAAATCCTCCTTATACATATCCACCGCAGTTATCTGATGATTATCATAAGACGTATAATAATAAATTCCCTTATCAGTATTACAGCAGGAGGTATAAAGCGTGATTTCATATTCATTGCCACCTAAATTGCAGCATCCCCTTTGCTGATTGACTGAATCGAGAATATGAAAAAACTGACTTACACTTTCCTCTTCACTTTCACCTGAAACAGAATTCATTTTAACAAATGCCGCTCTTACAAATCTTGACTGACTTGACAAATCACCGGGCAGACCTATTGCACCCATTCCGCGACTATAGATTTTTAAATCAAGCTCTTTGCAGAAATTATTTTCAGGTACATCAGGCGACAGCATCATATAATTATTGAGATTTGACATCTGCATATCAAACGGCGGATTATTGGTTAAAATTCCGACCGGATTGTTATATACTCTTATGCCATCTCTTACTGATTCAACTGTTACTGACTCGTTACGGTCAGAAATAATCCAGTGAAGCTGAGCGGCGGGAAGAGAGTCATTATAATTAATATTTATCAGATTAATTTTCTTCAGCAATGCTTTTGCAGACTTTACATCAGCACACTGAGAAAGTATCCACGGAACAAACTCAAACTGCGCTATATTATCAAATCCCGTTGAAAAATCATTATAATGTGCATTGCCTACAAAGTTCAAACCTGCAATGGCAAGTCCTTTTTCATTCACCGCATCATAATACAAAGGATAATTATCAGATACATATGCCATACCGATCATTGCAAAATGAGATTTTATCATCCCTGTTTTTCGGAAACGGAATTCAAAATTTCTTGGTGTTACAGTCACCTCATCACCGTATGAAAAGCTGTTATCCAGAGTTCTTCCGAAATAAAAATCCTTTGTTTTATACGTTGCTGCAGTACACATAATTTTTCACCTTTTTAAAATTGTCATTTCAGTCTATAAATCCTGCAGATCTGCGGCTGTTATATCATTTTCAAGATTATCCCTTGCAAGATCATTGTCAATAACGGCATATGCGTCTGATATCGGCTTTTCCTTATTCTGCTTTTCAGTATAAGGCTTTGTATGATAAACCTTCTGCGAAGGCGACGATGTTCCTGCAATGATTGCACGCGCCTGCTTTTTGCCGCACTTTGCCTTGCCCTGAATTTCAGGCACAGGTACTGTATCATTTCTTTCTTTTGTATGTGTTCTTTCAGGTCTTTTCATTCCCTGCTTTGCCATAAAATCACCCTTTAATAGCTTGCCCGGATAAGTCCTGTATATAAAAACAAAATTATAATAAAAAAATATTACAAAACACATTCAAGCTGCACATCAAAAGGCTCCCTATCAGTATGCTCTTTATTGTAAAGCTTTGCTTCACAGCAGCCCATACTTTTATAAAAAGCCTGACTTTCCACGGCACTGTGTGATGATATATACAGTTTATTCGCTCCCTTTGATTTTGCCCATTCCTTTGCTTTATTAAAAAGCTGTCTGCCGATACCGCATCCACGCAAATCCTCTGAAACATGAATACTTGTTAAATCCATATACTTATGCTCGCCGCCGAAAATTTCCGATTCAACAGATACAAAGCCCTTAAGCTTTTCGCCATAAAAGGCACCCCAGAGCAGACCGCCTGTCTTGACAGTATTCTGAATACAGGAAATGCCGAATGCATAATCCTCAGGCGACCAGTCATCAATAAAGGGTTCTTCCTTTATTATCCATTTACCCAGCTCTTTTCGCCATACCTCGGTAACAACCTGATGACGTATAAAATCGCTGAACAAATTCATATTTAGTTCTTCCAAAGTTATTTCTCTGAACACAACAGCATTATCCATATTATTCTATTATTTTTTATCCTTTCTTTCAATCATTCTTACAAGTCTCGGTCGATTATATCTCTGCATAACAACAAAAACCAAATCTGCACAGCATGCAATAATTGAGGTGATAATGAACACTGCAAGGGTACCAAACGCAAATGAAAACAATATTGGAACAAAACTCAGCAGTGCATTCACCTCGTGAATTATTTCATTCCTGCACATTGTATTTACAATACTCTCCAAATCACGGCTTCTTGTCATATAGCTTTCCGGGTTATATGACGGCATTCTGCCCTTCCACTTTTTGACCTTAAGTGTCTTGTATAAAGATTTTTCAAAGTTTTTTTCTCTGAACCAATAGCTTTTATGATTAAAGCTGCGGGGAGTAAATTTACCTACTGCCAATCTCATTATGAAATGATAGCACATTGTGCCGAATGTAATTGCCAATGTATAGAAAATTGAATTGTTCACCGTCAATGTAAGCACTGTAAATAAAGCAAACAATACCGATACAACGGTTGTTATTGACAAAAATAACTTTCTCACACAGTCACCTCAACAATTTCAGAATTATCTCTACAACTAAATATTTTAAATTTCACTATTACGTTTAACTATATAACGGTAATGGGGCATATCAACACCTTTGTAGTGCTTTACTGCACTGTCGGTTTTAACCATACCGTTTCTGAGTGCAACATTCTGAGAAGGGATATTTGTATCTCTTATAATTGAGCAAACCTCATCTGCATTAATAATTTCAAAGGCATACTTTTTACATCCCTCAGCGGACTCTACGGCATAACCTTTATGCCAATACTGCTTTTGAAACAGATAGCCTATCTCAAGCACCTCTTTACCCTTCCAGGGCTGAAATGTAAGACCACACTGCCCTATCATTTCATCAGTATCTTTTAAGACAACCGCCCATAAACCGAAGCCCCATTTATTGTAACGTGCAATTTGCCTGTCAAGCCACTCCTGCACCTCTGCATCACTGAAAGCACCCTCATATGCATACATAGCCTCGTCATCCTGCAATATTTTACAAAGCGATGCAAAATCGTTCTGAGTCATTTCACGCAGATATAATCGTTTTGTTTCAATAATCATAATATTCCTCATTAAATGATATTCAAATACCTGATGTTTTAATTATATCATACAAAAATATATTTTTCTACTTCTGTTTAAATGATAATATGGATTGCTATTGATGACTTTTTGAATTATAATATATTAAGATACAAAAAGAAAGGAATGACATTATGTTATTTATTGAATACCCTAAATGCTCGACCTGTCAGAAGGCTAAGAAATGGCTTGATGACAACGGAATAAAATATGATGACAGGCACATTAAGGAGAATAATCCGTCATTTGAGGAACTTAAGGAATGGTATGAGAAAAGCGGACTGCCGCTTAAAAGATTTTTTAACACAAGCGGTATGCTTTATAAGTCAATGAACTTAAAGGACAAGTTGCCTGAAATGAGTGAAGATGAACAGCTCAGGCTTCTTTCAACAAATGGTATGCTTGTTAAAAGACCACTGCTTATAGGCGACGATTTTGTGCTTTGCGGATTTCGTGAAAAGGAATGGCAGGAAACTTTATGATTGTTAAGGACAGACTTAATAACTTAAGAAATCTGATGAGCGAAAAAAATATTCAGGCTTACATTGTTATGACTGAGGATTTTCATTCCTCTGAATATGTGGGCGGATATTTCAAGGTACGTGAATATCTGTCAGGATTTACAGGTTCTGCAGGAACACTTGTTGTTTTAAAGGACAAGGCTGCACTCTGGACTGACGGGAGATATTTTATTCAGGCGGAAAAGCAGTTGAAGGACAGCACGATTGATTTGATGAAATCAGGTCAGCCTGATGTTCCCGACATAATAGAATACCTTTATGACAATCTCACCGAGGGCGACACAGTGGGCTTTGACGGAAGAACTGTGAGCAATTCATTTGTCTGCCGACTGACTGACGGATTAAAGGACAAAAGCATTAATCTGTCATATCAGATTGATTTTGCTGATGAAATATGGGCTGACAGACCATCAATATCAAAAGAGCCTGTATGGGAGCTTGACGTGAAATACTCAGGTCTTTCAAGAGCAGAAAAGCTAAAGGCTGTACGTGAAAAAATGGATGATAACGGTGCAGATACTTTACTGCTTACAGCACTTGATGAAATTGCGTGGCTGTTAAATCTTCGCGGCAATGACGTTGCCTGCACACCTGTTTTTCTTTCATATATGATTATAGAAAAAACATCAGCTATACTTTGTGTTCACAGAGAAATTCTTAATGATGAAATCATTAAGTGTCTTGAAAAAGACAGCATAAGCATTGCAGACTATAACGATTTTTACAGGCTTGTAAGCGAGATACCCACAAAAAAATCAATATGGCTTGACGGTGCAACAGCCAACTGCTGCGTATACAAAAGCATAGCAGCAGATGTTAAAATAATAGACAGACAAAGCCCTGTTGTGCTGATGAAGGCAATAAAAACGCCTGCTGAAATGAACAATATAAGAGCTGCACATATTAAGGACGGTGCGGCGGTTACACGCTTTATCTGCTGGCTGAAAAACAATGTCGGCAAAAAAAGCATCACCGAGCTAAGTGCTGCCGAAAGGCTTGAACAGCTCAGAGCGGAAAATGACACTTATCTCGGTGCGAGCTTTGAGCCGATTATTGCATATGGCGCACACGGGGCTATTGTTCACTACGAGCCGACAGAAAAAACAAACGTAAGAATTGAGCCTGAGGGACTTTGTCTGACTGACACAGGCGGTCACTATCTTGAGGGCACAACAGACATTACACGCACCATTGCCCTCGGAAACATAAGCAGTAAAGAAAAGACTGCATATACCCTTGTTTTAAAGGGGCATCTTAATCTTGCTGCTGCCAAATTCAAATACGGCTTATGCGGTGAAAATCTTGACTATATTGCAAGATATCCGCTGTGGGAGCACGGACTTGATTTTAATCATTCAACAGGTCACGGAGTGGGTTATCTGCTGAGTGTTCACGAAGGACCGCAGAGGATTTACTGGAATGTCAACACAAATCCAAATCACTATGTTCTTGAAGAGGGAATGATTATCTCAAACGAGCCGGGATATTATCTTGAGGGTCATTTCGGCATAAGGCACGAAAATCTTGTTCTTGTCAGAAAGGGGCAGAAAAACAGCTACGGTCAGTTTATGTATCTTGAAAATCTTACAATGGTACCGTTTGACAGAGATGCAATTGACCCCACACTGCTGAACAGCTTTGAGCTTGACTGCCTTAATGAATACCATAAAAAGGTATTTGATACAATTTCACCATATCTTGACGGTAATGAGCTTGAATGGCTGAAAAAAGCAACCGAAAAAATATAGCAAAAAGGGAGTGCGAAGGCACTCCCTTTAAAATTGAATTATTGTTTGATTACTTAGCTTTATTTAATTTCTTAACCTCTTCAAACTCATCAACAATTTCCTTTTCAGGCTTTGGTGTTACAAGCGAAACAATCACATTAACAGCAAGGCTGATAAGGAATGCAGGCAGAAGCTCATAGATATTGAGAATCGGATTAAGACCTGAAATAACATTTTTCCAAAGGAACACCATTACTCCGCCGACAATCATACCTGCAGCGGCACCGAATTTGTTTGAACGCTTCCAGAACAATGAAAGCAGAACAACAGGACCGAAAACTGCACCGAAGCCTGCCCATGCAAATGAAACGATACCGAATACAGATGAATCAGGATTCCATGCAATAACAACACCGATAACAGAAATAACAATGAGTGTAACTCTTGCAACAATCATTTTTGTTGTTTCTGTAAGCTTAATTCTGAAAAGACCGCCGATAATATTTTCACTGGCAGCAGATGAAGCTGCAAGAAGCTGGCTGTCAGCAGTTGACATTGTTGAAGCAAGAATACCTGCAAGAATAACACCTGCAATAAGAGCAGGAACAATACCGCTCTGTGAAAGAAGAGTTGCAACCTGAATAATAATTGTTTCACTGTCATCAAATGCAGGAAGTGCGCCTGATTTAACCATTGACATACCAACAACACCAATAAGAACAGCAATAGCCATAGAGATAACTACCCATACAGAAGCTACACGGCGTGAAAGCTTGATCTTATTCGGATTTTCAATAGCCATAAATCTCAGCAGGATATGCGGCATACCAAAATAGCCCAGACCCCACGCAAGTGTTGATACAACGGAAAGTGCCGAGAAGGTGCCTGCCGAGTCAGTTTTCGCATTATAGCCCTGGAACATATTGAGATAACCGCTGAGCTGCTTTGCATTTTCAATAACAGCATCCATACCGCCTGCCTGCTTAACACCGAAAATAAGCACAATAAGCAGTGCAACTGTCATAATAATTGACTGAATAAAGTCGGTAATTGAAGCCGCATTAAAGCCGCCCAGTGATGTATAACCGACAATTACTATGGCAGAAACAATCATAGCTATATGATAATCAATGCCAAAAAGAGTACCGAACAGCTTACCGCAGGCAGCAAATCCCGAAGCTGTATAAGGAACGAAAAAGATTATAATCATCAGTGCCGCAATAGCCATAAGAATTCTGCTGTTATCCCTGTATCTTAAAGCGAAATAATCAGGTATTGTAATTGCACCGATTTTTGCGGAATAGTTTCTTAAAAGCTTTGCAACAATCAGCCAGTTAAAATATGTACCGACCGCAAGACCGATAACAGTCCAGCCAACCTCGGCAAGACCTGCTGCCATAGCCAGACCGGGCAAGCCCATAAGAAGATAGCTTGACATATCTGACGCTTCGGCGCTCATTGCCGTAACGAGAGGACCGAGCTTTCTGCCGCCGAGATAAAAATCACCGACATTTTTTGTCTTTTTTGAATAGGCAACGCCTACGATTACTACCGAAGCAAGATATACAACAATAGAAATCATTATACAAATTTGAGCTGTTGTCATTTTTCTCCTCCTATAAATACTTATTAAAGATAGTTTATTTTAACACATTATCGCATTAATGTAAATATATTATTTTATACTGAATATAAATGCAGCTCTTTAAATCAGACTGAATATGTGATAGAATAAAATGTATATTAATGAAACGGAGAAAAATATGGAGCTGAAAAAAGGACGCCCTGCCGACACAAACGGCAGACAGGAAAAGGAAATAAAGGTATACAACCTGCTTGATGAGCTGAATATTGAATACAGCCGCATTGACCACGAGCCTGCCGAAACAATGGAGGTATGCAGCGAAATCGACAAAATGTTAGGAACGCTTATTTGCAAAAATCTGTTTTTATGCAACAGAACAAAAACCGAATTTTATCTGTTAATGATGCCCGGCGACAAGCCTTTCAAAACAAAAGACATCACCAAGCAGATAGGCTGCTCAAGGCTTTCCTTCGCGGGTGCTGAATATATGGAGGAATTTCTTAACATAACACCCGGCGCAGTATCTGTTATGGGACTTATGAACGATACTGAAAATCATATTCAGCTTTTAATTGACAAGCCTGTTGCAGAGGGCGAAACTGTGGGATGTCACCCCTGTGTGAACACCTCAAGCCTTAAGCTTAAAACAAACGATATTCTTGATAAATTTCTGCCTGCCGTTAACCATAAGCCTGTTTTTGTTGACCTGCCTGACTATGATGAATAAGCATATTAAAAATGGAACGTCCTGCAATCACACGATTGCAGGATTTTTTCTATAATTTACTGTTAAGATAATTCTGTAATTCATCAAGCCTTGAATGATTAAGCGGACAGGTATCTTTAAGCGGATTTTCAATTTCAAGATTATCATACTTGAAAAAGCCCATTGTATGAAACGCAAGCAGCTCATATTTTTCAAACTTAAACTGCTTTGCAAATTCTGCATAGCCGTCAATGCTTTTTTTATTGTCATTGATATTCGGTACAATAACAGTTCTGAGCCACAGTCTTACACCATTTTCACTGCAGAATTTACCGATTTCAACAAAATTCTGAAACGTGCCCTTAGTGTATCTGCTGTAATCTGAGTCATTATAGAATTTCAAATCAAGAATAACAAGATCAGCACCGAGCAGAGCTTTTTTCACCTCATCATTAAGAGGAACACTGCCCGAGGTATCAATTGCATAATTAATCCCCTCTGCTTTCAAAAGCTCACCGCACTCATTGATAAATGATGCATTGAGCAATGGCTCACCGCCTGAAAAGGTAACGCCGCCGCCTTTCACAAAATATGTTTTGTAGCGTTTGATTTTATTGACAAGGTCACTGCTTTCCCACAGATTACCTGATTTGTACCAAGTATCCGGATTATGACAGTATGCACATCTGAGCGGACAGCCTGTAAAAAATACTGCATATCTTATTCCGTCGCCGTCAAGCGCCGCCATAGATTCAAAGGAATGGATGTCTGCTTTCATAAAACACCTCCTATCATCGTATCTGTTTTTAAACAAAAAGCACAGCAGAGGCTGTGCTTTTTTATTATTACATTGCTGTATGGAAGGTTCTTGCGATAACCTCTTCCTGCTTTTCACGGGTCAGCTTATTGAAATTAACAGCATAACCGCTTACACGGATTGTAAGTGACGGATAAAGTGTAGGGTCATTCATTGCAGCAATCAGCTTTTCCCTGTCAAGAACGTTAACATTAAGATGGTGAGCATCCTGTGCAAAGTAACCGTCGAGCATTGTTGTTAAGTGCTCAATCTGCTCTGTCTTATCTCTGCCGAGTGTATCAGGTGTAATTGAGAAGGTATTTGAAATACCGTCCTGACAGCAGGCATAATCAAGCTTAGCAACTGAGTTAAGTGATGCAAGAGCACCCTCGGCATCACGTCCGTGCATCGGGTTAGCACCGGGAGCAAAAGGCTCGCCTGCCTTACGTCCGTCAGGTGTAGCACCTGTCTTTTTGCCGTACATTACATTTGATGTTATTGTAAGAATTGAAAGGGTATGCTTAGCACCGCGGTATGCAGGAGTTTTGCAAAGCTCCTTATAGAAATACTCAATAATATACTTACCGATAAAGTCAACGCGGTCATCATCATTACCGTATTTCGGGAAATCGCCTTCAACCTTAAAGTCAGTAATTACACCGCGCTCATCCTTAATCGGTGTAACCTTCGCATATTTGATAGCTGAAAGAGAGTCAGTAGCAACAGACATACCTGAAACACCAAAAGCCATAAGTCTTTCAACATCTGTATCGTGGAGTGACATCATAAGTCTTTCATATGCATACTTATCGTGCATATAATGAATAACATTCATTGTGTTAACATAAAGCTTAGCCATCCATGAAAGATACTTTTTATATGCAGCAAGCACCTTGTCATAATCGAGAACTTCCTCTTCAAACACTTCACCCTCAGGAGCAATCTGCTCAGCACCGATTTCATCCTTACCGCCGTTGAGAGCCATAAGAAGAACCTTTGCAAGGTTGCATCTTGCACCGAAGAACTGCATCTGCTTGCCTTCCTTCATAGCTGATACACAGCATGCGATTGCATAGTCATCGCCATACATTTTTCTCATAACATCGTCATTCTCATACTGAATTGAATCGGTATCAATAGAAACCTGTGCACAGAAATCCTTGAAACCCTGAGGAAGATGCTCAGACCAGAGAACTGTAATATTAGGCTCAGCAGAAGGACCGAGATTGTAGAGTGTCTGAAGTACGCGGAATGAGGTCTTTGAGCACATTGACTTGCCCTCACCCGTAACACCTGCCAGAGCAAGTGTTACCCATACAGGATCGCCTGCAAACAAATCGTTATACTCAGGTGTACGAAGGTGACGAACAAGACGAAGCTTGAGAACAAGGTCATCAATAAGCTCCTGTGCACCCTTTTCATCAAGAACACCCTCTGCAATATCTCTTTCAATATAGCAGTCAATAAATTCTGCAATTCTGCCGATTGAGTTAGCAGCACCATTCTGCTCCTTGATAGCACCGAGATATCCGAAATAAAGCCACTGAATAGCTTCCTTTGCAGTAGTTGCAGGCTTTGAAATATCATAGCCATAGTCAAGAGCAAGACCCTTTAACTGATTCATAAAGTCAAGCTGCTTTGACAAATCCTCAAGATTATGAATAATATCCTCTGTAAGAGCATCGGCATTGCCCATATTCTTTTTGTCAAGCTTCTTCTGCTCAATAAGATAATCCATACCGTAAAGAGCAATTCTTCTGTAGTCACCGATAATTCTGCCTCTTGCATATGCATCAGGAAGACCTGTAAGAATACCGGCGTGACGAGCCTTCTTCATTGTATCTGTATAAGCACGGAAAACACCTGTGTTATGAGTTGTTCTGTATGTGAACTCGTCCTTGATTTTATCAGAAAGCTCATAGCCGTAAGCACGGCAAGCCTGAACAGTATTTCTTAATCCTGCAAACGGTGATACACCACGCTTTAAAGGCTCATCTGTCTGCAAGCCGACAATAATATCCTTTTCCTTATCAACATAACCCGGTGCATGTGATAAAATAGACAACACCTTTTCTGTGTCAATATCAAGCACACCGCCGTTTTCGGTTTCCTTAATAAGCAAATCCTTTACCTTGTTTGAAACACATTCTGTTCTCTCAGTAGGTCCTTCAAGGAAAGAGGCGTCACCATTATATGCGTGATAGTTTAATTTGATAAAATTTGATACATTGATTTCATTGCACCAAACGCCTTCTCTGAAATTTCTCCATGCTTCCATAAATAAATCCTCCAAAATATTAATATAATTAATGCTGAATTACATAACACTCTCTGCCCGGTTCGTGATAAATTCCGATGCAGTTAGCACATTGCCCATGACGGCAATGCCTGCATTTGCTTTTGCCGCACTGACCGCAGCAATAGCCTGAATTATCACAAAGCTCATATTCACCGCCGTCAATCTTTAATTCCTTATTATGCAGTATAGAATCGGAAATCTTATACCGTGCGCTTTCATAAACAGAGGTTATTGTTGTTCTTGCAACCTGCATCTGCTTTGCACATTCCTGCTGCGTCAAGCCCTTATAATCAATAAGCCTTACTGTTTCAAGCTCGTCAACTGTAATTTCAACAATATCCTTAGCTTTATCTGAGGAATTAAAGGTGCTGATTTCAGGTGCTTTGCATATTCGTTTATGCTTTCTTGGACGTGCCATAATCATCACCCTTTAATATTGCTTCAACACCTTTGATTATACATAATTATTGACATATGTCAATAACAAATAGACAAATAAGTATGATTTTTTCCTTTTTCAGCATATTTAACAAAGTGAAAAACAGCAATGAATATTTTTTGTGCAAATGGCAACAACAATACTGAAAGGTGTGATTTTATGGACAAAACAAGCTCAGACGGCGATACCGTAAAACTCCTGAAGGAATGTGATTCAGGTATACAAATGGGAATTTCGGCTATTGATGACGTTATTGATGATGTTGAAAATACAGAATTTAAGGCACTGCTCCGTGACAGCAAGGCTGAACACGAAAAGCTGAAAAGCGAAATTACAGGTCTTTTAAACCGGCACAATGATGAGGGAAAAAGTCCTAATCCGATGGCAAAGGGAATGTCGTGGATAAAAACAAATATGAAAATGGCAATGGACAAAGATGACTCAACAGTTGCAGATTTAATCACCGACGGCTGTAATATGGGAGTAAAATCCCTGAGCAGATATCTTAATCAGTATAAATCTGCAGATACAAAGTCACGTGACATTACAGGCAGACTTGTAAGAATAGAGGACAGACTCGTAACCGACGTAAGGCAGTTTTTATAAACAATCATAACCACCCGTCAAACGGGTGGTTTGCACAAGGGCTAAAAGCCACTGA
>X363_Desmarests_Spiny_Pocket_Mouse__coassemble_670_pt1 | contig 17957 bp, 17 predicted proteins | sample X363_Desmarests_Spiny_Pocket_Mouse__metabat2_high_PE_020 | metagenome-assembled genome bin X363_Desmarests_Spiny_Pocket_Mouse
CCAATATCCAATAGAATATTTCTTCTATTGTTTCTTCTGTGTATCTGTGTTTAAAGTTGTAACTGATTGTGGAAAAGTGAGGTATCTGTAGAGTCTTTTCAAGGACGACCAATCTCTTGGTTATCAAAAAAACTTGCTGATTTTTGCGGAATACATCAAGTAGCTACACTTATAATTGTGGGAATTTTTTTTGCAATATTCTTAGCTTTTTTAATTCTTAAAAACTTTTTTAAAAATCAAGCAAGCAGTGATTGGGTTAACGTTGCATCGTTCTTTGTTGATTTTGCAACGTTACCATTAGTGGTCGTCACACTTATGTTCACGGCACACAGTTCATATGAGGATTCGCAATTATTAGGCGTGATAAACTCAATTAAAAGTGATGTAAGAAAAGTTGAAATACTTGTAACTGAAAAAGATATAAGTAGTTCAACTGAAGAAAAACCAATTGATAAGGACAAGCTGCAAAAAAGAGCAAAAGGCTCTGAAACAATAAAAACAGATGTTCCTATAAGTTATCAATAATTCAAATTATAATTTGAATTATTGATAAAAAAATCATAATTACAGAGAAATGAGGCATATTATTATGTGTATGAAGAATGTTAATGCAACAGTAAATGTTGAGGCTATAGGTAGCCATGATGAAATTATTACAAAAGAAACAGGAAATCTCAAGATTATACCGATAAATGATACAACTAAAAAAACAAAGATTTTTATATCATTTAACTCTACCATAATAAATGGGGAAATGTGTTTTTTTGAGAAAAATGAAAAATTGAATTGGCAGTTAAGAATTACTAATAGTACTGGAAATTTAAATAATAGTATTGTTTTACAAGAATTTGAAACAATATTAAATGTTAACGAAAAGAGCTACTACAAAAGTGATTTTATTGATTTTATTAATGATAACAGATCATGTAAAATGGAAGTAAAATTCTTTGATATAAACGAAGACGAAATTTATTTCTTATCAATTTTAGCAAAAGATAAAAAAGCAAGGGATAATGGAGAAGGCTGGACCGTTCAATCTGCAATTCCTCTAAAATTTGTATATGTCGGAGAAAATAGCATAAAAACTGACAAAAGTGCTACTGATTAAGTAGCACTTTTTAGTTTATAAGCAGTTATTTTATCGTTTCAACAAAGCTTATTACAGTATCTAAATCACAGTCGATAAAAATTTCATACAGTGTAAGATTATCTCTGTATCTTACAGTGCAGTAATCACCTTCCTGTTCCAGTATAACAACGTCCATACCGTTAATATTTTTCATTTGACCTGAAATAACATCGACAACAGTCATTTCACCACTGAATACAATATCATCAGTGTACTGATTTATTGATATAACTCCCTGGTAGTCGTTATATTCAAAATAAACGCTTACATCTTTGGAAACATTTTCGTCACTTGTCAGATCTGCTATTTTTGTTATTCGGCAGTTTTCTTTTATCAGCTCCTCCGGAAATGTTACCGGAGAGATTCCGTAAGCTTCAAGCTGTTTTGCAAGCTCGGATTCTGACAGAGCATACCCATTAGCAGTATTGTTGATGGTATCTAATTTGTAGTTTACCTTTGCATCGCCTTCAAATAAATGAGCGATTCTCTGAGGGAGGTCAAGTCCGAACTGCGCAGCAACAGTAATTGCTGATACAAGCACTGTAACTATAACTGCTGCTACTAAGATAGCCTTAATCGGTTTAGTGATTTTTATTCTTTTAACATCAGATACAGAATTTTTCTTGATTGCTAATAATTCAAAGCATAAATCAATATAGTCTGTATCTAATTTGTCAGCACCTTTGTCAATTTCTTTTTGTATAAGTGCTTTTATTTCTTCAACTGTTAAATTGGTAAAATCAGAAGCAATCATCTTTTGCAGCTTATTTTTACTGAATTTGTTTTTCACAATTTTACTCCTTTTATTTGTTTTCGAGTTCAATAATTTTTTTGTATACTTTTTTCTTAAGAAGCTCATGCCGTTTTCTTATAGTGCTGTATTTTACATTCAATATAACGGCTATGTCTTTCAGCTTTTTGTGTTCCCAGTAATAAAGAATGTACAATTCTTTATCAGCCTGGCTGAGTTGTGAAATAATGCGAAGTGCCTGTTCTTCTATCATTATATCGGTAATTAATCGGTTGACATAATCAGGATTATATGAATATGTACGTTCAATGGTATTGTCCTTTGTTTTGTTATCTTCAAAGTTATGCTCGTTTCGCTCGGTTTTATCTTTGATAATTTGATTTTTATAATTAATTACAACGGAATACAGCCATGCTTTATAGTCACTTATTTCAATACCGTTTTTAAGGTTTTCAAGTAAAGCAACATATGCATCCTGAACGCAGTCCTCGGCTGTTTCATATTCGCAGTCAAAATATTGATAGCAATAGAAAACAAGCTGTTTTCTGTATTGCTCACAATGATTCATTGTTTCTTCTATCGATATAAAAGTATCAGAGCTTTTATATTTGGTTTTTAACGTTTTCAAAATATTCTCCTTGAGTGGTTATTGTTAAGATATTTTAAATCATTAAAAACAGTTTTGGCAATGTATATAGAGCAACTGCATAAATTTGTGTTGCTGTATTACTAAATATTTCCATAATATAAAAAGGATGCTGCTTAATTTAAACAGCATCCTTTTGTGTTCTATAATGAATATTCCGTTGCATCGAAGCTGTCTAAGCTTTGCGTGGCATGATGATTAAGCTGAGTAGTCTGACTGTTGATATAACTGTTCAGAGTGGTTAAGGATTTGCTCATTGCCTGATCTGATTGCATTTCATCCAGATGACTTTTTATGTACTCAAGTATTTCTTTACCTTTAGGTGAATGAGCGTATTTGAAATTGAAAATTTCACTATCACTCAGATGCAAAGAAAATGATGTGCTTTTTGTACCATCTTCTGCAGTTTGATTTGCAATGTCAAATTGTTCTTGTGCGGTATTAATTGATAAGCAATCACTGTTTTTGAAATGTTCAATGTCAGACCATTGAATTTGTATATACGGATATTTTAAATTGTCAACTTCAGATATAATTGATAGGTCTTTGAATAAGCTGCAACTCTCTAATATTCCCGGTTCTACAATTTTAGCAATCTGGTTATTTCTGAAAGCTTCAGACAAAGCAAATTCTGTATGTTTATAAATCGTGTCGTTAAATGGATAAAGATTGAAGTTCTGATCAATAGAATTCAATATATATCCGTTTTTTACTGGTGATATACCAACTATCTGCATATCATTTTTATAAATTTTCCAAAGCAATTCTTTGGTTTTATCAGAATCATTGATTTTACAGGAAAAAGAATAATAATCAATTGAGCCTTTATCCCGAAGCACGTCGATAGGATGCAAATTCTGCTCGTTAAGCTTTAAGGCAATTTTGAAAAGTTTACTTAGCTCGTCTGCATCAGCATTATACATTTCAGTTTTAGTAACGCTGTATTCATTTGTGGCAAGACTACTTCTTCTGAAATCGATAATCAAATTATAAAGCTGTTTAGATGCTGGTGAGATATTTACATCTGAAGCACCTGCAAAATCAATGCTTGCTTCGTAGTAATCTGCATACAAATCTCTTTGCTCATCTGTTAAATGGCTGAATACGTATTCAACAGGCACTTCTTTCATCGCACTTTCAATAGCATCAAGATTAATTGAATTATTATCGCCATAATCAAATCTTGAAGAAAATACTTTCCATTTTATATTCTGATAGTATTTATCAACAGGTTGGGTGACATCACCCTCGATGGCTCTCAATTCACTTGGTGACTGCATTGTAGGCAGAACAGCGTTATTTATATAATCATACAACGCTTCAATTTGATTGGGATTATAATTGCTTTTTGGCTGCCAGTGAGCAGTAGAATAATTCATTTCCACTATACGCTCTTCCGATGAAACATTAAGTTCCTGTTCATATTCAGCTATTGTCTGAAGTTTATCAAGATGCTGTTTTTGAATTTCAGTTTCCTTATCCTTATTTTCAGAAATATCAATGTTGACATTTTTATCAATATCGGATATAATATTAGTGTAGTCAATAAATGTTTCCTCACTGGGCAAGTAGAGCCCTACTGATTGAAGCATTTGGTTGGCTATATTTTTTTGACAGCCTATAAGGTTGTCTTTTTTTATTTGTGTATCTAAGTAGGCTGCAATGTTTTCTTTTCCGTACATACTCGTTATGCGGTTTATTTCGTGTCTTTTATTTGTGCTGTTTAGCTGGCAGGAAATGATGATTTGCTCATTGTTTTCATTAAATAAATCAGTTACTAAAACAATCGAGCCTTCATGTGAACCTTTAAATACCATTATGGGCTTTTGCAATTGCGTAGGAAGCGTTTTTAAGGTTTCTGCTGATAAATTATGAGGATGCTCAAAACGGTTGACGTCATTGCTTAAAATTTTTCTTATCGTGTCCTGATAAATCATTACATCAAGGTTATCTGCACCGCATACTTCCATAACCTCTGTTGTGGAGCATACAAAAGTTTGCTCTGTCGGATTTATTTTACCATCCAAAAAGTCATCTATTGTCTGAGCAAAATTATTTACTGTTTGGCGCATATCCTGATGCAATTCAAAGTAATGATTAATTGAATTATCAAAATCCTCAACCATATTTGAATATGCTTCGTTAATATTATCAAGTATTTCTGATAAGTCAGGACAGTGCTGTTCTGATTTGTTTTCCTCTGCCCATTCCATATATTGTTTAAAGCTTGTCTGCAGATGAGCCTGTCTGGCATCCTCAATGTCACTGATGCCTAAACGTTCCCTTAAGAGTAATGACATTGCATCTGCCTCAAACTCAATCTGCATAACCGGCTTGTCATTGTTTTCGACAATTAATGAATTGTGCAGCAATGCATGAGCAAGCTCGTGTGTCATGACGGACAGCAGTCTGTCATCATTTAACTTGTCTGAAAGCTCTATTGAATTATCTGCAGTATTATAAAATCCAAATAATGTTATACTTTTTAAATCAGTTATTTCAACCGGTATGCCTTTGCTTTCAGCATAATACTTTACAGCATTGAATAATTCTCTATGGCTTTTTGAAGCGTGACCGAATCCGAAAAACTTAGGATAATCCTCAACAGGGCAATCAGTCTGTGATATGTCAAATACCGTTCCCACACCGAACGATGTGTATTGTTTAATTTCAATTTCACCATTTTTTATTTTTAGCTTTTGTTCAGATGAAGCTTCAGATACCTTTTGCCATTCTTGAGTATTATCGTCATAAAAATATTTTGATATGTATGGCACTAATATTTTCATACCGTGCTCGCCTTTTTTTACACTGTATCCCATATCCTTAAAGGCTTTGAAGGAACCGCAGTAATGGGCATATGGATTTTGCTGATAAATTAAGGCATTGTTGTTCTTCGAGTATTGATAAAATTTTGAATTGAATTTTAAATATTCAATAAGATCAGCAGGGCTGCGTTGAAAGTTGTCAATTATGTTTTCAACTTTTTTTAGCAACTCCTTTTTTCTGCGTTCTTTTTCCTCTGCACTTAGTCTTTGATAAGCCAACGTTGTTACCTCCCTTTAATTGAGTAAATCAAGGATTGTGTTCTGTGTTGACTCATCAAGCTCAGAAAATGGAGTTAAGTCTGATGAGTTCACACAGTCGCCGATTTCATAAGCATTTTCATTGTCTTCATTATCAACAAAATACAGATTTTCAAAATCGTCTATAATAACAACAATGTTTTCGTGAATCATAATTACTTCATTTTCAAAATTAATAGTGTCCATAATTAACCTCCGATTGATTGAATAATTTGATAAAGTATATTGATGAAGCTGTTCCTGAGTTCAGGATAAAGCAGTGTAAATATTCCTATTGCAGTAAAAATCAGAACAAATACTGCAAGAATAGCCTTTATTAAAATAAACAGCCATTTAAAAAGTTGTGTTTTTTCAACTACTACAACATTTTCGCTTTGTATGTTGTGCTTTCGTTTCAGAGCTTCCTGCTCGTTAATGTCATCTATTTCATTTTGCAGTACATTTGCGTTTTTGTATTTACCCATGGTTTTTCCTCCACCTTGAAAATAAAGAAGGTTTATCCTTTTTTGCTTCAGGTAATTTTTGATTTTGTATTAATCCCATAGCCTGGTATAATTCCTGCTGTGATGATAACAGGGAATAGCAATCAGGTATCAGCGGTGAAAAATAAGTTTTGTGTTCACCCATAAGTGATGAAATATCCTTTTCATCCGCTTTGGAAACAAAATTGAAAAGATAGTTTATCTCTTTATATGGATTGAACAATTTCAGCGCCGCAGTAGAAAACTCCATTTCGTCAGGCTTTGCTCCGCAAACTATTATTTTTGTCTGCCTTTCCAGGAATGAATATTTGTTAAAATATGGATTAGTTATGCTTCCGTAATCATAAACGATATAGTCGTATTCTGAAAGGCGGTTAATTTGCTCCTGAGTGTAAAGCTCAATGCCTTCAAATATGTTCTGTGACAGTCTGAAAAGCGATTTTAACTTATTTACATATCCCGTGTTGTTAAATTCAAGATAAGCCGTTTTAAAGCCTTTGCTTGTCAGATATTTAACAAGCTGAATACATTGAGTAGTAGTTCCGATACGTGCCTGACTGCCGCATATTGCAATTGATGAAGAAATCGTTTTGATTTCTTCGATTTGAGGTTTTTCAGGAATGACAAGTGATGCTGGTGTTTCACTGTTATAAAATTTCAAAAATTCTTCTTTTACGTGCGAAAGTATGCTTGAGGTTATAATATTTGTTATTCCGTGATTTCGCAGTGATGTACATAATTTGCAGTCAACACTGTATCCTGCAGCATAAATTATCAGTTTACCATGATAAGCTGCAGCTATTTTAACGATAGCCTCAGTTATTTCATCTGCAGGAAGTGGCCAGATAAAAATATCAATTATAATGCAACTGTAAGTTTGCTTTAATGCAATATGTTCTAATTCTGCAATATCAATATCATTTGTGAAAATAATATTATCATTTTTGACAATCTCTTCGATAAAGAAACCGGATTCTTGAGTGCCTATAAAAAGAATCATACGTGATACCTCCTTAAATAGCTGTACTGAATGTAATGATATTGGAATTCTGAACAGCAGTACTGCAGTGTTCTGTTATTTCATCAGTTTTCATTCTCAGATAATCCTTTGTAGATAACTTATGCTGTCTGTTGAATTTAAGCTGTTCATTCCAGTCATTTTCTGTCTTAGGTAAAAAGTATTTACAGCTTATAGAAGGATGATCTGAGCTTATCATACTTTTTATATTATCCATTGCTCTGAATCCGCTATCGTCATTGTCGCAGGATAAAATAACAGTATTAATGCAGGGATTTTCTTTTAATATATTTCCGACAGCTTCCCATTTGCCCGTACCTGATAATGCCACATAGCTGTATTCATTTATGTCTTTCCCTCTGTCTTCCATAATTGACATAACGCTCATACTGTCGATTACTGATTCAGTAACAATAAGAGTACCTGAACCATTATCAATAAAGAAACAGTGTTCATAGTCGGAACCCGGAACATCCTGTTTGAATTTCCTTTTCGTGCTGCTTCCTCTTTTGTTGCAGAATTTAGCTTTTCCCTGACGGTCATAAGAAACAAATACACAGTTGCTTTTCTCATCCTGATACAGATTATTGTTCCAGATAAAGTTGTCAACAATATTTTTGTTTATGTAGCGAGTTTTTGTAAGATACGCATAAACATTTTTTATTGTATCCGCTTTTTCAGGAAGAATAAGTTCTGTATTCTGAGGTGTTTTTGACCGCCTTGTTGTATGCACTTGAGATAAGCTATAAGTATTTATCAGCGGTTTTAATTTGATTATTGCTGCCTGTTCATCACAGCTGTCAAGTTCCATAACAAAATCAATAATTGACTTTTGTTCTTTTGAATAAGCATATCTTCCGTATCTGTTAGTTTTGGAATTAATCATAACCGATGAAAAATCAGATTTTCCTTTCTCGCCGATAATCTGATAGTATGAACCTTTTTTGCAGATCTGAAATCCTCTTGATGCAGCATAATCCTGAATAGGAATGTTATCGCGGATTCGCTGATATATTGTTTTGTTATCCTCAAAGGAATAATAATTTTTTCTTTTCACTGTTCTTCTCCTTATAGCTTGGATTCTAAAATGCTTATATTGTTTTTTAGCTCTTTTATTTCTTTCTTATTACTGTCAATCTGAGTTTTAAACGAGCTTTTATCATGCTTAAGCTTTTGAAGTTCAGTCTGAGCAGATTTAAGATCATCAGAAGTCATATAAGTCATTTTTTCCTTAAGGGCTTTAATGCTGTTGTCAATTTCGGCAATTTTCAGTTCTAATGAAACATTTTCATTTACAAGATTGCTAATTTCGACTTCTATTGCTTCAATATTTCTTTTCGTATCAAGCTTAAGAAAATATTCTCTTGATGTTTCATCCTTGATTGTGGTGGTGTATAAGCTGCTCCTGTCAGAGTAAAACTTGTCACTCTTTAGTTTTGTATCATCAACGGAAAAATTAACCGATATTGAAATAGCAGTCCAGTTTTTAGGCGGCTGCACTCTTATGACATAAAGATCTGAATCACCACAGATAGTTTTATGCTTAAGCGGTGTTACTTTGCCTTTCTTATTAACTGAATTGATGTTTATTTTATATTCATCACTGCTGTCATAGTTGGAATTATTAAATTCAAATTCATATTCAAGAAGATTCTGTTCTTTATCAAAATCAGACCTGACAAGTGTGATTTTATGGCTTGAATCAATAGTCATTACTGTACCGGGCAGGGAAGCCTCATAATTGTAGTTTTTTCCAAAGATAAATTGACTTGAAAAAAAGAAAATGTAACCGGATATAATTAACAGCACTAAAAGCATCATTGAAACGGTCTTTGATTTCACTTTGCCGGATTTATGCGTTGAAACAATTTCTGGTAATTTTATATTCATCTTTATGCTCCTTGAGATATTAATTCAAAATTATTAATCAACCAGCCTTCTTCGCTTTCAGTAAGATTGAATATTGCAAAATAATCATTTACGCTCTGAAGTTTATTGACTGTCTTTTTTATTGAGCATTTAACAAGTATTCTGTCCGGATTGTTTATATCCTGATAGCATTGATTAATTGTTATTGAAGAGCTGTAATCAATGTCAATTTCATCATCAGAGTACTCAGACGAGCCTTCATCTTCAGGAGATAAAGAGGAATACAGATAATCTGTTACATATTTTCTGCATTCAGGTAAATTGACTAATTTTGATTTTGCATGATAAACGGTGTAATAGGCTGTGAGAAAATCTTTGCAGACAGCTTCTTTGACTTTGGCTGAATCGCCTGTATAGTCGGGGTCATCCGGAACTGTCTGAGAAACGGTTGTTTTTTCAGTCCGACGTTCTGCCGGATAATCTGCAGGCTGTTGTTTACCTTGAAATAAAAAAATGCAAACGATAATAAGCATTACAGATAATATTACAATTACTGATGTTTTCAGTTTTTCTTTTTTCAATGTATTTCCTCCTTAATGTAATCCTGTCATATATCTTCCCGGCTGGTATGGGTAAGTATCTGATAAAGCTCCTGAAAAGCCCCAGCATTTAGCGTGATAGCTTTCGATGAAGCTTTGCAGAGATTGTTTAATAACATAACCACCGGGAACGGTTTTCAAAACTGTTGCTCCGCTGTTCCGGTAGGTTGTGCAGTGAACAACATATCCGTCACCGACATAAATCCCTACGTGACCGTATTGTTGTGAGGCTTTGGCATACACCTCAGCACCTATCGGAATACTGTTCCAGTCGTTGCTCACTCCCCAATAGTCACCTGCACATCTGGCACAATCAGCTCTGTGTATTGAAAGACCTGCAGATGTTAAAACATCATTTGTGAAATTCAGACATCTGCCGCCTATTGTTGTAATGCTGTTTTTTTGATAATTATTGTAATCAAGTGCAATTTCTGCAATACGTTTCTGAACGTCTGATGCCGGAGCATCTGTTTTTAAAGACGTCTGTAGTTGTATCTGATTAACGGAGGCAGCAAAGTTAAAATTAATTTGTGAAATGCTTTTTTCAGATGAATAATTTTGTCCGTTGCAATAGGAAATAGTGCTGTTGACTGAATAGCCTTCACTTGATAGAGCATAGTCTATGTAGCCTCTGTCCTGAAGCTCATAAGCCTGAAGCAAGACAAGCAGCGTGTTTGTATCTGAAATAGGGTCAGTATTGTAATTTGTAATTATGTAGTCCTTCCACTGACTCAGTTGTTCCACACCAATCCGAATAGAATAATCAGAATCTGTTATACCCTCATTTCGGTGTGGATAATTTTTATTCAGGGCTGAAAATGATGCGTTCATAATATCTGTTGAATGGGTCTGACTGTAGTAGCTTATCATTTTCATAATTACATCAACATAATCTGTAATTGAATAAGCGGTGCAGTATGTAACTACGGTTGTACGATATAATTCAACAGATTCATTATATGGACTGTTATAGATTTGCCGGTTCTGCAGCTCACTTTCATATTGCGATGCTGCAGAACTGATGACACTCAAAGAACCGCCGATTACAAGTATTATTACAACTAAAATTAATATTATTTTTTTCATCAGACTCCACCCTTAAAGAATTTGAGCCTTTCATCCGATACGTCAATATTAACAAGAATGTTTTTGTCACCGGATATTGACATAATGCCTTGTCCTCTTTCAAAACGCGGTATCTGATTTATTTCACTTTCAGTCATTTGCTCTTTAAAAATCTGATTAAGCAACGGAAGTGTAGTGCTGTCCTGCTTCATAATAAATTTGTATTGACAAAGCTCAAAAAGATTTTGAAGCTCCTGTATTCCTTTGTCTGTAGAGCCTACAGGAATATAATCAGATGTTTTCTGCGTTGCAAATAAGAATGAAGCGTGCATCCAGCGGTCTTCTCTCATATATGTAGCAATTGATTCAAGAGCAAATTCATTTTTAGCATTTATCAGTTTTGCTGACTCATCCATAACAATTAAATACCTTGTAACATCAGCAGATGTGATTTTTCCGTCTGCTAAAGCATCTTTTATAGGTGTTTGTATTTTAATGCAATTATCCCAGAGGAGAATCAGCACGTTATACAGCTGAGCGGCAAATACAGCTTCATCAAGATTTTTAAGCTTTGATACATTGAAGAATACAACCTGTTCATCAAAAATATTTTCAATGGTTGTATGTCCGTCAAAGATTGTGCCGAAGCTGTTTACTATTTCGTTTATTGTGTTATAAACATTAAGCAGTATTCTTTTGTTTTCAATTTCAATAGACTGCTGCACCTTGTCTGAACCATTGGTTTTTGTTTTTTTCAGTTCATCATTGATTAGCTCAAGAAGATTTGAAAAAGTAGGATAGCGTTCAGGATTAAGACCGGTTATTCGATTTCCGCTGTCGCCGCGCAGATTATATTTTAAATACAGTAAATTGAGCATATCAGTAAACTTAGAAAGCTCATTATCGGTAGCAGAACGTTTGAAAAGCTTATAAATTACTCTTAATTTTGATATGTGCTTTGTATAGCTTCTGATTTCAATTGCGTCTGTAGCGAATATCTCAAGAAGATTGAGCATACCTTTTGAACCGTCAAGATAAATCATTTTGCCGCCAAGCTCATTAACAAAATCCTCATATTCATCCTTAACATCAAATGCTCTTATATAATTGCCCTGGCAGAACTGAATAGTAAGCAGGTTTTTCAAAAAGGTGGATTTCCCTGCACCCATCGCTCCGGCAACAAGCAGATTGTAATGTGTTCTCAGATTTGTTGAAGCCCATAAATCAAAATTAAATATTCCGAAGGAATTAATTGTTGTGCCCATATAGTGACCGTACGGATCATTAAGGGAGCTAAAAATACAAGGATTTCCTGAAGCAAGTTGATGACTGGTTACGACCTGACCGTAGCGTGCATACTCTTTTAAAACCTGCTGATTTGTGTATGACTGAAACATTGATTTCCATTCATTATCACTTTCTCCTAAAAACACAGCACCCTTGAAGCCTTTTCCGTTAAGCTTGCCGATGATTCCGTCTATCTTTTTTTCAAGCTCATCTTTAGTTGAAGCTGAAACAAATAAACGTATATGAATGAGCTTAATAATCTCTTCCATATTATTGATTTCAAAATGAAGTGACTCAAGCTCCTCATAACGATTTTTAGCCTCCAGCTTTTCACCGGATTTATCTGTTGAATAATACCTTGATTCCTGCTCATCAAGAGATTTATTCATATTTTTATTTACTACGTCTGTGTTTTCCGTAGAAATATCCATAACAGAAATAACATTGTCAATGTTGAGAATGGGATTGAGCCAGTAGTCACTGATGTTGATTTTGTAGTCGTAAATATGAACGCAGGCTTCATAACCTGTTCCGGTCGAAATGTATCTTTCATCCTTAAATGATATACCGCCTCGTGGCTGTATTCGTGAAATCAGATAAGGATCAAATCCAACGTCTTCAACATATTTGTCGATAGCCTCCTGACGTGGCAGACGTATGTTGTGCAGCTGATCTATATCTACCGGTATGTTTTTATTGCACAGCTGATATATAACTGTTTCTTTTTGCTGCTGTGTCAGTTGCTCTGCAAGATTTTGTTCCCTGAGAATAGACATACAATCATTGAGTGCATCTTTTCTCTGTTCAAAAGAATCAAAAAAGAAACAAAGATAAAATTCACGCTGGGTAATCATTTCCTGCGCAGTTCTTTCATAGTCAAGTTCTTCTAAAAGGAATCTGCGCTGTAATGCATTTTTGCAGTTATCAAGCTTATGCTGCATATAGCTCTGATTTTTTGTTGTATCAACAGGCATATTAATTCCTATCAGCTTCAGATCACCTGAATAGGTTTTATAAAATTTCTCAAAGGCATAATTAATTATTTCCTTTTCATCATCAGATAAAGAAAGAATATCTTTGCATTTAATTTTAATAAAATCAACAAAACTGCCGTCATCCATATAAAAGCAATCGTTCTTATACTGTCTGAAAGGGAGAAGCACCGATGTATTAACATTCCTTTTACTAAATAACGCTATTTGTCTTTTTTCCTTTTTATCGGTACGGAATTGTTTCAAAATCATCACTCCTTTCATTAACGCAAATCGGTTTGTATACAGACCTGTCCTTTTTTGCAAGAAAAATAATAAGGTGCCATATTCTTTTGCCGTTATTCCAGCGTGAAGGGATAATAAGAAATATTGCAACTACTGCATTGAAAATCAGATAAGGTATTCTTACCGGGTTTGCAACATTGTTAGCAAACATATAGAATATCACCCAGTAAACGACAACAAATGCAATATCTCTGAAATAAATTCCGGCAATTCTCGGTCTTGATTTAAGTTCTTTTATTAGAGTCATTGTTAATCTCCTTTAGCATTTTTATTTTTTACTGAGTTTGAAATTGATGCAGTCTTATTGCCAAGCTTCTCGCCAAAATAATTGCCTTTTCTGTTGCCTCTTACTCCTGCACCTATAACCGAACGAGGATTTCTTGACTTGTAATCAGCATAGTCAAATCCACTCTGAGATGAAGCATTGTTATTTGCTGAAGACAGATTTTGTCTGTCAGAACTGCCTGATGATGAGGAATTGTTTGCAATTGAAGGATGATCAGAATTTGTAGGCTGTGAAATATTATTTCCTTTTGAATTATCAGAGCCTGTATTTTTCTGCTTATTCTGATCTGTTGAATTTGCTTTGGAGCCATTGGAAGCAATATTGTTTCTGCTGCCATCCTGATTGCTTTTATCAGAGCCTGCATTACTGCTGTTGTTACCATGTATGCTGCCTGAATTACCTTCACCTGAAGCACCATTCTTTGCATTGTTAAGAGCACTTTTGAAACTGCCGATAAATCCTCCGCCTGCACCTGCAGCGTGTGCAGTGCCTCTGATTGCATTCCCTGCTAAGTGAGTTGCTCCGCTTGCTGCACTTGCCAAACCTCTGGCAGCAAAGAACATTGTTGAAACACTTCTGAATGTGCTTGATAATCCGGCATCAACACCGAATATCTTTTCGACAATATTAGGACCGTCAATTACAGCAAATGCACCGAATACAAGAAGGAAGCCCCTTGCAATTTTATTGTTTACAGTGTTGCTTATATAGGCTGAATAAATGAAGAATATATGTATCATTACAGAACACATAAATACCGAGAAAAACAAAGTGAATAAGGATTTTATGACTTCCTTGAGCTTGTTTGCTTCAGACCAGTTCCCGGCGGCAAGCAGCAGTGCCAGAATTTCGTTGACAATAATTTCATACATAATTTTTACTACCTTGAATGATGTAAATATCATTACAATTGCCGTAGCGGCTAATGTAAAAAAGATTGTAGTGAAATCAATATAGTATCTGTAATATGTATCATTATTAAGATCTGTTATACCGCCGTCATCTATATCAACAAGAATTGAATCACCGTTTTTATCATGACCGATTTTTTTAGTGAAAAAATCGGGATTAGTCAGTCCGTTATCAGATGCCTTTATTGTGCTGTTAGGGTCAATGCTGAGTATTTTATTTGTATTGAATTGATTTCCCTGTTCAATAGCAACATCGGAAAAATCATATGCTTCAACATAATAAAGGTCGACTATTGAATTTTTTATTACTAATTCAGCGGATGTGGAGGATGTACCTATCAGTTCTGTTGAATATTCAGCAACTTTATCTGTAAGAGTCTGCATTGAGTTTGTAAGACCGGTTAAAACTACTATTGCGATAAACACACCGCTCAGGAGCTTGTGTCTTTCAGTCTTTTTATTAGTCATAAGGGCTATGCCGAAAAGTATCAGTGAAATAATCAGTACAGCATATATTGCATATTTCCATTCTGAAATAAACTGAACTACTTTGTCGGAATAAATAAAGCTCAAGGTTTTATTTGCATATTTGTAAAGGTCTTCGCAGGCATTGCACAGCAAAGCAAGCAGTCTGGCAATCTGCCATCCGAGCCATCTGAAAAAATCCTTAGGTAAAAATTTATTGCTTAATATATGTGACAGCCTTTCATATAAATCAGTACTGATGCTTACAGATAATAAAAATAATTTATCCAAATAACTTCCTCCTTTAACTCTCAAGTTTTACATATTGAAGCTTTTGCAGTTCCCGAGCTTCATCAATAATTGAAAAATACTGCTGTTTTCTTTCGTTTGAAATGTTTTCATTTTGCAAATATGTAAACATATCTTTTATAGTAAAATGTTTTAATGCTTCAATCGGAATGCGGATATCGTCTTCTGTAAACATTGTCAGAATATCTTTGTAGCAAGAAAAGGATTCTATTCTGAATCTGAACTCTTCGGCACACTTTATATAATTTTTGTAATATCCGATAACGTCAAATGTAAATTCATTAATATCAACCTTATCGCACCACTGTGTACGTACTTCTTCAAGAGTGACATCACCATCAAAGGTATCTGAAAGATATTTATATGAAAATGGAATTTTGTTTTCTCCTGTATTGTATATAGGATACGGAATTGCATCTTTACCTGAAAGTGTTTTCCTTTTCATTATTCGCTTAACTACCATTTCACCCTCAAGCAAATTCATAAGCCTGTTTGGGTTTAGAAGCTCCTGATCTTCTTTTCTTTCAGTGTAGGTTTTATCAATTGCAAATCTTCTTCCGATTCTGTCTAAGTTAGTTATTGTTTCCTTGCCCATAAGCTTAGAAAATTCTTCTGCAGTAGAATAATCCATAGTTTTAATAAAGAACTGGTTGTGACAGTTATTTTTTATAGTCTTAGCAATTTTTTCATTGTAACGCTCATCCATCTGAGCATAATCCTGAACTATGAAGTTATAAAAAATATTACGTCCTGCACCCATACTTACCATCTGTGCAATATGGCTGAATGGAGGACAGTTGCCAAATTCGTTTATGTAGTGCCAGACCGGTCTTGTGCATTTACCGTTTTTGGTTTTAGTTGCCTCTGCAGATAAAACATAATAAATCTGCTGAATAATAGCAGTAATTAAAAAGTGGTTACTGTTATCATAATCAGGAACAGCAATAAACAAAGCTATCGGTTTATCGCCAAAGCCTATATCCTTTAATTCAAAATCCGAACAGGCAGTCATACGTGCAATGTTGTCGAAAGCAAAGCCATTTAATTTTGACAGCATTGTAAAGTATATTGATGTGCTTGTCCTGGCGTGAGGAATTTTTGCAGTAGCAAAAAAGCGTCGTGCCATATCCATTGAGGGTCTTGCTGTGAAATACTTATCCAGGGCAGAAACTCCGTTTTCATCCTTTGCTTCAGCAAGAATTCTGAACATACTGATAATTGAAAATATGTTTATTTCCTTTTCGTGCTGCGGATGAAATTCAAAGCATAAATCAGGCGGAATGTATTCTGATGATTTTATGTCAGTTTTTCCTGATTCAAATAGTTCAATGACGTTATTCTGTTGTTCTTCATCTAAATCGGAAAAAGCTTTTTGTTTCCTTATAAATTCGTACTTAGCTTCAGCTTCCTCTTTTATATCAAGCTCAATGCAGTCGCTGACATTGGCAATTATAAGGGCTGTGAAAATGTCAGTAGCCGCATTGTTCCATGTTGAATTTTCATCATTACTGCTGCCGCTTGTTGTATCCCAGAAAATTGAATATGCAAAGCTTCGGGCTTCTTTATATGCATTATCCTTGTCACCGGATTTATATAGTTCAATAATTCTGCTGAAGGGATTAATTCGGTCTGAAAGGTCAGGGTTTTCCAAATTTATAAATATATCTTTGTAACCGCGTTTTTTTAATTGTCTACACGTGTGTCTGTATGTTTCGTGCTTTGGGTCAATGATTATGAATGACGGTCTGCAGGAGCAGCGTGAATTAGTTTCAATGTTTGGCTCTACAAACATCTGGTCTTTACCTGATCTTGTTGTGCCGATAATAAGGTTGTGTCCCGGTTCCTCATCCACAAGAAAGGTATCATTATCACATGTTATAATCACACCGCCGGTCTTGCTTTCCCATTCGGTATTTTTTAGCGGTATTGCTTTGTACTGTTCCCTCAGTTCTTCGATTTTGGCAAAGCGTTCAGCACCTTTTTGTCCTACATTAAAATCTTTATATGAATTGTTTATTTTTATAATCAATACAGCATCTGCAATAGCTAAAACGATTGACAGTACTATATATACAGGTGTGATTTTTGAGTAAAATTTAATGAAATTATTTGCAGAGAAAATTTCTGAAAATAAAATCTGTGAAGTGTCTTTGAAAATGTATTTGAATAAATCAAGAAGGTTATATAAAGAATTGAAAAGATAATTTATTAATAAAAAGCCGATAATCAGAATTAAGAAATACAGAACAGTTAAAAATATGGGATTGCCTATTAATAAATTCCAGCGAAAAAGAATAGATTTATCAGTGAATTTATCATTAGCATTCCTGGTTCTCCATTTACGTTCTTTGGGAGTGTTCAGCTCAAATTGTTTCATAATTAACATTTTCCTTTTGGAGTAGATGTTTTTTTGAAGGAGGAATGTTTCCACTCCTCCTTTAGTTTTTTTAAAATGTAGATAATTTATCTACAAGAGTATTAGCTATGCCTACGGCACTGAGTGAGAGGAATGCTCCGACAAGTATTCCGCCTATAAGCCATTCAACAAGTCCTGCTCGTTTATCCTTTTTTGTCACCATAAAACCAAGTCCGCAAACAATTAAAACAAGTATAAGAATAGCTAATACAACAATAGCACTGTTTTCTGATACCCAGATTGATATATCATATAAATCCTGAGCCCATTTCATAGGTTGTTCCTCCTTTCCTGTAATTTTAGTTTTTAATAAACATACGCATATCTGTAAGCAGCCTTGATAAGAGCTTCGCTGTACTTT
>X363_Desmarests_Spiny_Pocket_Mouse__coassemble_714_pt1 | contig 16766 bp, 14 predicted proteins | sample X363_Desmarests_Spiny_Pocket_Mouse__metabat2_high_PE_020 | metagenome-assembled genome bin X363_Desmarests_Spiny_Pocket_Mouse
CGTGCCGAAAATACTCGGAGGGCAGCCTCCCGGAAAAATAGGTAATGCCGACACCATCCCACCCTTTGTGTTTTCACTTTGGGTGGGTTTTTACTAAGAATATTTTTTTAAAAACTTAAAAAAAACTATTGACAATACAGCAATAATTTGTTATTATATTGAAGCACTAAAGAGAACATTCCTCTATAGCTCAGTCGGTAGTGTTAATGGTGTGATAAACACCAGAAAATATTATCGCAGAGTTTGAGTGAATTTGCCGAATCTCTTGTGCTTCGGCAGACATTCCTCTATAGCTCAGTCGGTAGAGCATGCGGCTGTTAACCGCAGGGTCGTTGGTTCGAGTCCAACTGGGGGAGCCACAAGCCTCGTAACGAAAGTTATGAGGCTTTTCTTTATGACAACTTGCAAGATATATTGACAAAAACATATGAATGTGATATCATAAATTGGTAATATTTGTAAAATAACGTTTTGTGAAAGGAAGTGCGTTAGTGATGTATGGCTCTGAAAGCAGGCTCTTGTGCATTGTTTTCAGGTTTGTTACATCATTGATGATGCTTCTTATTTTTATGCCTGCTTTTCCCTCATATGCACTTGACAGCAATTATGTTATAAGTGAATATAACGGCTGGATTGATGTTGACGAGCGTATTGATTATGAAAAGCAAAATGACGGCTTTGACGGATTTTTAAAACGGATAGCTGATTCTGAAAGCGGTTGCTTTTATATGTATTTTTCATTTTATGATACAGAGCTTGAGGGATATGATGACGATAATATTGTTATCAGCTTTGATGTGCGTAATAATGTTAATAATTATCATTTTTCTGTCAGCAGGAATGGTTTTGTAAATACAGGTGATGATGAACAGAAAAATATAAGACTTGTATATAATTTTGATAATTGTTCAGGCAGTCGCTGCGGCGGTGAAATTTTTATTGCATTTGAGCTGATTAACAACATTGACAGGACTCAGCGTAATCATATAAGCTGTGAATATGCAGGCGGAAGCAGCAAAACCTCTGTGTTATTTTATGACTTTCCTCTTGATATGTATATTGAAACTACTGCTGAGGACAGCTCTGTTAATCATACAGCTTCCAAAAGTTCTGTCACTGAAAGAAAAACAACCTCTGATAAAAGCAGCAACTCTGAAAGCAAGAGGGATGTTAAGGAGAAGTCCACTAAATATGCTCCCACAGGTACTTTAAGCAAAGGCGGGAAAAATCAGACTTCCAAATACATTGCAGGGGAGGTGTATTCATCTGAAATGTCGGATACGGATAATTCAGATGAACAGCAGTCACTTTCAAGTAATACGGAAAGTCCTGTCGGTATATATAAAATGTCTAAAGTCGCAGTTATTACGCTGTCTGCCGCAGGTGTTATGATTGTAAGCGGTCTGGGATTTATTATTGCAGGTGCCGCAATTAAAAGTAAAAAAACTGAAATAGGCGTAGAATCCGATTCTTCCGATATATAGAAGACCTTGCTTTATGCAGGTTTTTAATTGCAGCATTTCTATTGACTTTAGATTAATAATATTATAAAATTATATTGGCTATCCAAAAGGAGGATAAGAAGATGAAGATTACTAAAAAGATTTTAGCAGTTATGCTTTCAGTAATTACGGTTGTTCTTTGCTTTGCAGGCTGTTCAAAAAGCGGTCCTGCTGAAAAAATAACAGCTAAAACAATGCTTATTGCCTATACTGAAGATAATGCACCTTTCATATATGAGGAAAATGATGAAATCAAGGGCTTTGATGTTGAGCTGTTTGAAAAAATATTTAATAATGTTAAAAACGAATTTAAGAATTATAAATTTGTTAAGGTTGACAAGGACTATAAAATCGGCGAGGATGTTTACTGTGTTGACGATAACGGTGAAAACTGTATTGCATATGTTATGGTTGGCGGTGTGCAGAAGGATACAGGCTCTGTTAACGAGAATTACACCTTCAGCGAGGATGTTATCAATAACAGAATTATAACTGTCACAACAGATAAAAGCAGCATTTCAAATTATGCGGCGCTTGAGGGTAAGAATATCGGTGTTATAGCTGGTGCTGCCAAAACTGCTTTAGATAAGCATACAGCAGTTACAAATGGCTGTAAATCAGTTAAGGAATATAAGGCTGAGGATATCGGCACAGCATTTGCAGACCTTGATGCAGGCAGAATCAATGCGCTTGTTGTTGATGAGTTTGCGTATTATACTGCTGAAAAGTCAGCAGAGTATAAAGTTCTTGACGGTGAGCTTGACAATATCAGCTATGCTTATTTGTTTAAAAAGTGGGATTGGTATAATGATTCAATCAATGAGGCGATTTATGAGCTGAAAAGTCCTGATTATAATGATGCTGATGAATTTACTCCGATAGTTGAAAAGTATTTCGGTTACAATGCTTCAAGCTTTGAGTATGACCCGCCTGAGAAAAAATAATATAATAGATAAAATAAAAAGAACTGTTCAGCCGAACAGTTCTTTTTTCTTAATCAGTTTTTATTTAATAATTGTTCCCATTGTATTTGGTGCCATACCTGCGGCATTTGATTCGTCAGTATCAATATGCATTGCAAGTGCATAGCTGTCTGATACTCTCACAACAACATCGCCGAAGGTGAGGTTTCTTCCGTTGGCAGTAGGAATTTCAACCTGAACGATTTCGCCGTTTGTAAGCCCCATTCTTTCAGCGTCTGCTGTTGTTGCATGAATGTGACGCTTTGCTGCAATAACGCCCTCAGTAAGCTCAACCTCACCTGCAGGACCTACAAGCTTGCATGCACCTGAGTCTGCAATGTCACCGCTCTCACGAACAGGTGCAGCCACACCGATTGAGCGTGCGTCTGTCAGTGAAATTTCAACCTGTGTTGCATTTCTGCATGGACCGAGGATTGAAACAGCAGGAAATTCACCCTTTGAGCCAACAACCTTAACTCTTTCGTTACAAGCATACTGACCCGGCTGTGAAAGTTCTTTTTTTACTGTTAACTCGTAGCCCTTGCCGAATAAGGTTTCCAAATCCTCCTTTGACACGTGAACGTGACGTGCAGAGATTTCAACCAATACCTGATTATCCATTTTAAGTTCTCCTTAATAAATTATTGTTCGTTCAATATTTTATACCTATTTACATTGTTTTTCAATAGTTAATTTGATATAATTATTTTTAGTTATAATTTTAAATAAACGGGTGATGAATATGACATTAGATGAGCTTGAATTAAAATGTAAAAACTGCACTGCCTGCGGTCTTTGTGAAGGCAGAACAAACGTTGTTTTCGGTCAGGGTAAAAAGGATGCTGACATTATGCTTATCGGTGAAGGACCGGGCGAAAACGAGGATTTGCAGGGCAAGCCCTTTGTGGGCAGATCGGGTCAGCTTCTTGATAAGTTTCTTGCAAGCGTTGATTTGTCACGTGATACGAATGTGTACATTGCCAATATGGTTAAGTGCCGTCCGCCAAAAAACCGTGACCCGAAGCCTGAGGAGCAGGATGAATGTATTAAATGGCTGAGAGAGCAGTTTAAAATAATCAAGCCTAAAATTGTTGTTTGCGTCGGCAGAATTTCTGCACAGAGGCTTATTGATAAAAACTTCAGGGTAACAAAGCAGCATGGTGAGTTCATTGATAAGAACGGAACTTTATTTATGGGCACATATCACCCTGCCGCAATTTTAAGAAATCCTAATAATAAGGAAGCAGCCTTCGGTGACTGGCTTAAGGTCAGGGACAAGCTTGAAGAGCTTGGCATTGAAATATAAAAGCCTTCGATTCACGATTGCTTAATTAAAAAACTTAATGATTTCTTAATTTTTTCTTGGAGTCATATTTGAAATGAAATGTTTAAATAAGTACAACGGATTTAGGATTAGTTCGTTTAAGGAGTGAAAGAATGAAAACAGTATTGGTTTGTGACGATGATGAAGCAATTTTGGAGTCGCTGAGAATTTACCTGAGTGCAGAGGGCTATAAGGTTTTAACTGCACAAAACGGTATTGAAGCACTGGCACAGGTGCAGGATAATGAAATTCACTGCGTTGTGCTTGACATTATGATGCCGCAGCTTGACGGACTCAAAACAACGCTTAAAATCAGGGAGAAATATAATTTCCCTATAATTCTGCTTTCAGCTAAGAGTGAGGATATGGACAAAATCACAGGGCTTGGCTTTGGTGCTGATGATTACGTTACAAAGCCTTTTAATCCGCTGGAGCTGGTGGCAAGAGTCAAATCACAGATAAGACGATATGTTACACTCGGCAGTCTTGAAATCAAGGAAAGTCAGCTTGTTACAGGCGGAATTGTTCTTGACACAGACACAAAAAAGGTAACAGTTGACGGCGAGAGCGTAAAGCTGACTGCAATGGAATATAAGATATTGGAGTATCTTATGCGGAATATGGAAAAGGTGCTTTCCTCATCTCAGATTTATGAAGCAGTGTGGGGCGAGCCATCATATTCAAGCGAAAAAACCGTTACTGTTCACATTAAAAACCTCCGTGATAAAATTGAAATTAATCCTAAAGACCCGAAATACTTAAAGGTGGTGTATGGTCTTGGATACAAATGCGAAAAAATTTAGATATTCAATATGGACTAAAATAGGCTGCATAATTCTTGCATTACTGACCTTTACTGCAAGTGCGGGGATGATTGTGAAAACAGTGATTTCTGCAGCGTATTGTGAGGATATGGAGGGTGCTGACTGGACTGAAAGCGGTGAGTTTCAAAGCTCATTTTCGATGAACCTGAATTACATTATTCAGAATGGCCATTATGATGCTATGAATGAGGATTTCAAAAAATCATTGGCATCACAAAAAGATGCTGCTGTTGAGGAGGCATATAATAAATATCTAAAGCTGAAAACTGTTGAGGAAAGTGATCAGATAGTAGCTGAAGGATATTATGATGAAGATACTGATGAATGGGTAGAGGAAACTACAGTATATTTTGATGATAATATACGTGTTGAAATTGAAGAGGTAACGTCTAAAACCACAACTACAAATGCCTTTTTTACACTTAGCTATAGCGAAATAAAGGATAATTCAGTTGAAGGCAAAGAGCTTGAATTTATAGGCAGTGAATATGATGAGTGGGTAAGTAATTATAGGGATCGGGACGATATATATATTTCTGAAAATAGCTTTCGTAATTCTTTAAGATACTATGTAAAAAACGACGAAAATGTTTTATCTAATACAGATGCTGATAAATTTGATGAAAATGATTACAAATCAAAGAGTCAGATTTATTTCATTTCAAAGAACGGAAAGATTGAATATAAGGGTATAAGCGAGAGCTTTGCAGATAATCTTTATAAAAATTATATCAAGAATAATGAATATGCGTTAAATCAGGATGTTTATATGTTTATTTCTATTCCTGATGTTAATCCGTCACTGATAACCTCAGTTAGATACTGGAATGATGACTATATAAATTACTATTATTTCAATGATTATGCAGTAAAAGCAAATGCAAATATATCAAAAATGATAGCTTTAGAGATTGTTCTTCTTGTTATATCATTTGTAAGCGGTTTTTATGCATTGACCGCAGCAGGCAAAAGGAAGGACGGCTCAGTCAAGCTTTTAGCTATTGATAAAAATCCGTTTGAAATTCATACAATTCTTACTTTTGCCATAGGCGGTTTTGTTGCTTTTGTCTTGTTTTCAGCGATTGATAATATTCTGAGCACATTTTGCTCAAATCTTCTGCCTGTATTTATCAGTGTAATTGTATTATTCTGCTGGATTTTGCTTTTTGAGCTTTGCTATTCGGTTGCAAGGTATATTAACAGCGGCAGCAGGATAAGAGATAATTTCCTTACCTATAAGATTTATGTACTGTTAAAAAGGTTTACTAAAGTAATGGTGAGTTCTTTTACCTACAAGCCTAAAACAGTTAAAACAAAGTCAGTATTGCTGATTGCTTTATGGTTTGCTGTTAACCTGCTTGTTATGGGTATTGCATATATCTGTGCTTACAATGCTTTCCCGCTTACTGTAATAATTCTTCTTGCTGATGCAATTGTCAACACACTCATAATGATTAAGGTAATTAAATATCTTGTTGACCTTGATACAATTATTGATGCTTTCAGTCAGCATCAGGAGCCTGTTGTTGATATTGATTCACTGCCAAAATCGCTGCAGCTTTTGTCAGAAAGTATGAAATATACAAATACAGAGCTTCAGAATGCGGTAGCAAAGGCTGTTAAGGATGAACGACTCAGAAGCGAGCTTATAACAAATGTTTCACACGATTTGAAAACTCCGCTCACATCAATCATCACATATGTTGACCTGCTTTCAAAGTGTGATATTAATGACCCCAAGGCACTTGAATATATTGCTGTGCTTGATGACAAGGGCGCTAAGCTTAAAAGACTTATTGAGGATTTAATTGAGGCATCTAAGGTAACAAGCGGCAATGTATCTGTCAACCTTACCACAATTAATCTGTCAGAGCTTTGCCTGCAGTCAACTGTTGACGCACAGCCTGATTTTGAAAAGGCAGGGCTTGACCTTATTGTTAAGGATTGTGAAAAACCGCCTGTTATTTCTGCTGACGGTGCCAAGACCTTCAGAATTATTGAAAATTTGCTTTCAAATGCAAGAAAGTACAGTGCTAAGGCGTCACGTGTTTATGTTGATGTTTACAGCCGGAATGGTTACGGAATATTTGAAATCAAAAATATTTCCGCACAGCCTCTTGATATTTCACCTGACGAGCTGACGGAACGTTTTGTCCGCGGTGACAAGTCAAGAAATCAGGAGGGCAACGGACTTGGCTTGTCAATTGCCAAGGAGCTTTGCAGGCTGCAGAATGGTGAGCTTGAGCTGATAATTGACGGCGATTTATTTAAAGCAAGAGTTAAGTTACCCCTTGCTTAATAATGTGGCTGTATCAACTGACGAAAGTCAGTTGATACAGCTTTTGTTATGATAACTGAAAATTTATACACAAATAACATCGGATACTATTGTAGGGCAGGGGCTTGCTCCTGCCGAGGTGTCCGACAATATTTTTATCTATAATAACATGCAAAAAGGCTGACTCAACCGATTTCAGTTGAGTCAGCCTTTTCTTATTTAATAGATTGTTTATTTAATAACTCTTACCTTGATTACGCCGTCAATAGCAGTGATGTCGTCAATTACCTGCTGTGAGGTTTCAGTATCAACATCAATGATTGAGTATGCCCATTCACCGCGGTTTTTGTCAACAAAAGCGGAAATATTAATTCCGTCCTTGCTGATTGTGTCGGTAATTGTTGCAATCATATTCGGCTGATTCTTATGAATAACAGTAATTCTTGCAACGCCTGTTCTTGCAAGTGAAGCAGCAGGCAGGTTAACAGAATTTTTAATGTTGCCGTTTTCTAAGAAATCAATAAGCTCTAACGCACCCATTGATGCACAGTTTTCCTCACTCTCAGGGGTAGAAGCACCAAGGTGAGGGATTGCGATTACACCGTCAACACCGATAATGTCAGCCGACGGGAAATCTGTAACATAAGCAGCGAGCTTGCCGTTTTCAAGTGCATCAATAATATCAGCAGAAACAGCAAGGTCACCACGTGCAAAGTTCATAATTCTTACGGTATCCTTCATTGTTTCAATGTTCTTTGCACAGATAAGACCCTTTGTTTCAGGAGTGAGCGGAACATGAAGTGTAAGATAATCTGCAACAGGGAAAATCTCATCAAGATTGTTGTTGAGAGTAATGCCTGCCTTAAGCTCAGCATCGGCAGGGAGGAACGGGTCATAGCCGATAACCTTCATACCAAGGTCAACAGCAGCCTCAGCAACAAGTCTGCCGATAGCGCCAAGACCGATAACACCAAGGGTTTTGCCTTTGATTTCAGGACCTGCAAATGCACTCTTGCCTTTTTCAACGGCTTTTCCTACATTGTCGCCCTCATCCTTTATTGTTTTGCACCATTCAATAGCCTTTGTTACCTTTCTGCTTGAAAGCAGCATTCCGCAGATAACCATTTCCTTAACTGCATTTGCATTTGCACCCGGTGTGTTGAATACAACAATACCCTTTTCTACACAGTCCATAACAGGAATGTTGTTGACACCTGCACCTGCTCTTGCAATTGCAAGCAGTGATTCAGGCATTTCCATATCGTGCATTGATGCAGAACGAACCATTATTGCCTGTGGATTTTCGATATCATCGCCGTATGCATATTTTGCAGTGTCGAATTTATCAAGACCCACATTAGAAATTTTATTCAATGTTTTAATGTTAAACATTTTTCTTTACCTCCGTTAAGATTAAAAGCTGTTAGTTGTAATTAAGCGTTCTCTTTTTCAAACTTTTCCATAAACTCTACAAGCTTTTCAACACCCTCAATCGGCATTGCGTTGTAGATTGATGCTCTCATTCCGCCGACTGATCTGTGACCCTTAAGGTTAACAAAGCCTGCCTCAGTAGCCTCTGCAATGAATTTCTTTTCAATCTCATCATCGCCGATGATGAACGGAACATTCATAAGTGAGCGGTCCTCAGGAACAACTGTGCCCTTGAACATTTTTGAATTGTCAAGGAAGTTATAAAGAACAGCAGCCTTCTTTTCATTTCTTTCCTTCATTGCTGCAAGACCGCCGATATCGTTCTTAATCCACTCAAGAACAAGCTTGCAGATATAAATTGTCCAGCAAGGCGGTGTATTGTAAAGTGAGTCTGCATCAGCCTGAACCTTATAGTCCATCATAACAGGTGTGATATCACGAGCCTTGCCGAGTAAATCTTCACGGATGATTGCAACAACAAGACCTGCAGGAGCAACATTTTTCTGAGCACCGAAGTAAACAACACCGAATTTGCTGATATCAAGCGGCTCTGAAAGTGCGCATGATGATACGTCAGCAATAAGCACCTTATCACCAACAGGCGGGAGCTCCTTGTAAACAGTACCGTAAATTGTGTTGTTCATACAAATATAAACATAGTCAGCATCATCACGGAAATCCTCAGCCTTTGTTTTTGGAATATAGCTGAAGGTTTTGTCAGCAGATGAAGCGGCAGCAACAACGTCGCCGTATTTCTGCGCTTCCTGATAAGCCTTCTTTGCCCACTGACCTGTGATAATATAATCAGCCTTGCCTGTGCCGTTCATAAAGTTGAGCGGAATAGCTGAAAACTGTGCTGATGCACCGCCCTGTAAAAACAGAACCTTGTAGTTGTCGGGAATGCTGTAAAGCTCACGCATTAAAGCCTCTGCGTCCTTAATGATTTTGTCAAATACCTTTGAACGATGGCTCATCTCCATAACAGACTGACCGCTGCCCTGATAATCCATCATCTCTGCTGCAGCCTGCTCAAGCACCTTCTCAGGAAGGGTTGAAGGACCTGCACTGAAATTATAAACTCTTGCCATAATTTAATCCTCTCTTATATAAAAATATTTATAGTTTATAAAAAACTTGCTTATACCATTATATTATTGTTCAACTTTTTGTCAATGCTTTATTTAAAAGTTTGTCACATTTCACAACAGATTGACAAAAAAATAACAATCATAAACATAAATAACACAAAGCTTGGCAAAAAACTCGCCAGCTTTGCATTTTACTATGCTTTGATTTGTAAATTGTTGTTGTCTGCTGTCTTTTTTCTGTTCAGAATTAAAGCGGCGAATTTGTGAAATAATAATCCGAATAAAATTCCGTAAACTGCACCAATTACGTTGTTGAAAATTCGATAAAACACAGCTTCACGCAATCCGCCTAAAATAACAACAGCCATTGACATTGCACCGAGTGAATTGAACATTGACTGCCATTTATAGCTTGCACTGAAGCCTGTGCCGACACCGCCTGCTATACCTACTAAAGGAATAAGGAAGTCAGGTAAAATGTAATATATTGCTGTGAATACTGCTCCTCCGGCAATGTTTCCTATGCTTCTTCTTGCAGCTCTTTTTGTAATATCCTTGCGAAGCGGCACAAGCACGGACATAGCGGCTATTCCTGCCCACATACCTCTTTCCAATCCTATGAGTTCTGCAATTGTCAGCAGTGACGAAATTGCAAGAGTTATTTTAATCTGCCAGCTTGTACGTGTTGAGCGAATATTATAATCTGAAAAAACATCCTTCAGTGTTCTTTTCAATGATTTGTTTTTGTGTTTTTTATAATATACAAGAATTATTAACAGTGTTCCGATACTCATACCTGCCACTCTTAACAGATACGCCTTGCCTGAAACATCATAGCCATATAAAAGCAGATACCCTAAAACAAGAACACATTGGTTGAATGTTGCAATATTGTGACAGCCGAATATGACTATCAGAAAAATACTTACAAGATGAACGGGCAGTGATGCAAGGGGAGGAACAATGTTTGCAAGATGAGGGCAAGTAATCAATACCGCATATATTATCAGAATTGAAATTATTGAATGAGATGTTCGTATTCCAATATCAACGCTTCTGAACATCATAATGCTCAGATAAATTACAACACCCGCCATTCTGTTTTCCTCTCCGAACAATGCAGAAAAAACCGTAATTGCTGCAATAGAAAACAAAATTGTTATTGCCACTTTAAAAATATAGACTGCAATGTGATAAAACTTCTCTTTTTTGCTTTCTGATTTATTAATAAGTGCTTTTGATTCCGCTGCACTGAGCTGCAACTCCTGATAAAATGTCATAAAACCTCCTGTGTTATTCAATAATAAAAAAGCAGAACTGACGAACTGCTTTTTGTTTTGGCGCGCCATAAGGAATTCGAATCCCCGACCTTTCGCTTAGGAGGCGAACGCTCTATCCTGCTGAGCTAATGGCGCATATATATTATAATGTATGGAATATTATAATAAATCATTGTTGCTTTGTCAATAAAAATCATATATCATATAAATATAAATAAATGCAAATTGAACTGATAAGTACTAAAAAATCAAACTGCAGTCTATCATAATGTAAAATATATTAAATTGCAGTTTAGGAGAGTAATGATGAAAAAAATTTTAATTCGTGCAAGTATTTCGCCTTTTGAACAGCGGGAGCCGATTGAAACCTTGGAGAAAAATCTGCTTGGTAACAATTCCGGCAATCTTTTGTTTGCCTACAGTATGAGCAGAACTCTTTATACCGAGGATACAGAAATCAGTTTTGTTCCTGATACTGATATTATCAATGGAGAAATATCTCATGAATTTATAAATGAAAATTATGATTATCTTGTACTTCCTATGGCTAATTCCTTCAGAGGAACATATGCACCGATTTTGAATAAATGGAGTGAGATGATTGAAAAACTGCGCATTCCCTGTGTTGTAACGGGTATAGGCGTGCAGATGGCTTACGAACCTGATATCACAGGTAAGCATCCTTATGATGATTCTGTCAGACGATTTATAAAAGCGGTGCTCAACCATTCGCATTCTGTCGGTGTAAGGGGCGTAATTACTCAGGCTTATCTTAATCATCTTGGTTTTAGAGATATTGATGTAACAGGCTGCCCGTCGATAGAAATGTTCGGTCCCGGAATTAAAATAAGAGAAAAAAAGCCTTTGACCGAGGAGTCTGCCGTTTGTGTTACAGGCTCGTTCTCAAGCCCGCTCAATTTTAATAAATTTATGGTGAAAAACTTCGAGCTGCTGCCGAATTATTATTTTATGCCTCAGTTCAATGATGATTTAAAACTGATGTATCTCGGTACTCCGTTTTATGCAGCAAATGAGGCACAGCAGCTTTATCCTCACGATATAAGCAGTGAGGTTCTTATCAATGACAAAGCAAGATTCTTTATCGATATGCCGAGTATTCTTAAATTCAATGATAGTATTGATTTTAACTACGGCACACGTATTCACGGTGCAATCGGATGTATTCTCGGAGGTGTGCCCAGTCTGCTGTTCACTTCGGATGCAAGAACAAGAGAGCTTGCCGATTACCATAATGTGCCGTCAATGCCTGTCAGCATTATTGATGATAATACTGATATTTTTGAAATTTATGAAAAAACAGATTTTTCAATAGTCAGTAAAGGTCACGAGGAAAGATTTAATCATTTTGTTGATTTCCTCAATAATAATGGCTTGCCGCACATTTATCAGAATGAAAACAGAACGATTATTCCGTTTGATGAAAAAATTAAGGATGTTGAGGCCTATGGACCTATTCATTCTTTCTATACCTGTTCTAATGAGGAAATGCTTAAACGCTTTTCAGTTGGTCAAAGATTGCAAACTGAAAAAATCGGCACTATCATCAAAGCACGCGACAATGCAAACGCTAAGCTGAAAAATCAGAACAAAAAAATAGCTGCTCAGAATAAAACTATTGCTGAGCAAAAAGCAAGCCTGCAAAGACAAAGTAAAATTTCAGGTGAAAAGTCTGCACAGCTTGATTCCTTAAAAAAGGAGCTTAATGCTTGTAAAAAGCGTCTTTCCTGGTATGACCGCAATTCTGCCGTGCATATTGCAGGCTCAAGAATTAAGAAAAAACTAAAAAATAAATAAAGATGATATGCACCCCAAAAAACAGATGTTTTCGAGGTGCATATTTTTTTATGAAAAGATAGAGCAAAAAAGCAAAGTATATAGTGAGGAGTACATTGCTTACTGCAGTAAAGAATAATTGTCTTTGGAATGAAAATGAGCCCGGTACAGTACCGAACTCATTTTTTGCAATATTTATTCCCACTCTATTGTTCCGCAGGGCTTAGGAGTAAGGTCATAAAGCACTCTGTTAACTCCCTCAACCTCATTGGTGATACGTTCAGTAATATGCTGAAGCAGAGCAAAAGGAATATCTTCAACAGTTGCGGTCATTGCGTCAACTGTATTGACTGCACGTATGATTACAGGGTAAGCGTAGGTACGAGCTCCGTCTTTAACACCTACTGATCTGAACTCAGGTACAGCGGTGAAATACTGCCATACCTTGCCCTCCAAGCCATTCTTGGCAAATTCCTCTCTGAGAATTGCATCGGATTCACGAACACACTCAAGGCGGTCACGTGTGATTGCACCAAGACAGCGAACACCAAGTCCGGGACCGGGGAAAGGCTGACGATAAACCATTCCGTCTGGAAGACCGAGTGCATTGCCGACAACTCTTACCTCGTCCTTATAAAGGAATTTAAGAGGCTCAACAAGTTCAAATTTAAGATCTTCAGGAAGTCCGCCTACATTATGATGAGCCTTGACTCCGTCGCTTTCAATAATATCAGGATAAATTGTACCTTGCGCAAGGAACTCAATGCCCTCCTGCTTTCTTGCTTCCTCTTCAAATACTCTGATAAATTCTGCGCCTATGATTTTACGCTTTTTCTCAGGCTCGGCAACTCCTGCAAGCTTGTCCAGAAATCTGTCAACAGCATCAACATAAATGAGGTTAGCATCCATCTGATTGCGGAAAACCTCAACAACCTGCTCAGGCTCGCCCTTACGGAGTAAGCCGTGATTAACGTGAACACAAACAAGCTGTTTGCCGATAGCTTTAATAAGCAGTGCTGCAACAACAGATGAGTCAACACCACCTGAAAGAGCGAGAAGAACCTTTTTGTCGCCTACCTGCTTTTGAATTTCAGCAACCTGCTCTGAGATAAATGCGTCAGCAAGCTCTTTAGAATTAATTCTTGCCATTGTTTCGGGTCTTTTATTATCCATAAAAAATACCTCCGATAATTAATAATTTATGATAATATTGTAACAGAACTATAATATATTTTCAATAAGAATATATATTATAGTTTATATTTAATTTATTAAGAATTTATACTTATTTTATTGTATATAGCTGTTCTGTATGCTATATTTGAATTGTAATAATACAAAGAAAGAGGGTAGTAAGATTATGAAAAAGGCATTGAAGTTTTTTGCGTATCCGCTGGTTGCTGTGTCGGCAGTTGCAGTAAATTTTCTGCTGTTTTATATTTCAGCAGTGGGAGCTGTTTCATTTATGCAGACTGTTTCTCTGGTTTTTTATATGTTTTTAGGCGGAATAGTTCTGAATAAAATCAACGATAAAAAAATCAGAAATTTATCTTTGATATTCACATCAATAATTATTCTTATTGTATTCGGAATTATCAGTGCTTTGCATATCCTTCAGGGCAATGATACAATTGAATGGATAAGTATGATTGTTTTTCCGCTTTCAATTCCGCTTGCAAGAATGTTTGAGAATTCTTATTTAGCAATATATTTAGTTTTTTTATTTATTGGAGCATTATTACCCGTTTTAATATCATATCTTGCATCACTTGTTTTTGGAATTGAGAAGAAAAAGATTAAATATATTCTGATAGCTCTGATGGTTTTGTGCTGTGCAGGATCTGCTATAAGCGGTGTTGTAACTATTACAAGTATTGCCAAGGACTCAATTTACGAGGATGGTGATTTTTATAACGCATATTATGATATTAACGGCAATAAATATGCGTCAAATGAAGAAGTGCCTTATTATGACAGAGAGGGCAATGTGTATTATCAGACATATAATCACCCTGTTGAAGATTATTCAGATGAATGGTTTTCCTATGTCGGCGAAATGACTGACGAGAAAGGCAATGAATATAATATAAGTGATTTCTATGTTTATGCAGACGGCTACATATTTATGGATAATGATGATACTGTTGAATTAAGAGATGACATAGATGAATTTACATTAACAGATTGGGCTTATGTTGACAGTGAGGGAAATATCTGCAGTCAGCTAATAGGTGTTTCCTATACAAGTGAAGGCGAGCCGTATTTTGGAATGGGCGATGAGTATAAGAATAAATAGATATAAAAATCCCTCCGCTGATAAATCAGCGGAGGGTGTTGTTATATTACGCTAAAAATTCTGACAGATTTTCACTGTCTTTGACTTTTTCATGATTGTTTTCAACAATTCTTTCAGTGAATGAAAGCTTTGCCTTTCTCTTTTTGAGCGACTCGGTAAATCTTCTTGATACAGCAATGAAGATAATAAAGATATATGGCATACCGAGATTTGTTTCAAGCAGTGAATTAATAATCATCGGTGAAAGTGCATTTACATCCATGCCTGTAACACCAAGGTTTGCAGAGCGGATACCGCCGAGGTATAAACCGACTTCCCATCCTGCCTGAACAAGAATACCGATAATCAGAAGCCACGGAATATTTACACGTTCGTCCTTCTTCTTACGTGACATATTCCATACGAACAGAAGCACGTAGCCAACGAAGAGAATCAGTGCCATCCAGCCATGATATGCACCTGTTTCACGCCAGATAGTAATTGTGTAATCGTGCGGACCAAAGGTTTTTGTCAGCAGCGGACAGCATATCCACCATCCGAGTATAAGCGTTGTCCATTCAAAAAGATTTTTGTCCTTTGAAATCCAGAGCCATATCCATGCAAAATTTGTGAATCCATAGCTCATAGACATCCACATAAGTACCCAGAACAGTTGCCCCTCTGTTCCCTCAGCTCCGTTCATCAGCAGATGACGGGAGCCTGTTGCGAGATGGAATATTCCGAAATCAACAATCTGATAAAGAATACCTGCCAAAACGCCTACAATAATTGTTGTGTACTTTTTCTTGTACAAAAGCAGTCCAATAAAAAGCACCAGAAATGAGATGTCAAGCCACATATAGAATGGCTCAAATACTCTTTGTGCAACAACTTCCATAAACTTTCTCCTTCATTATAATAAATTTTTGTAGTTTAAGTGTAACATATAGCACTGTTTAATGCAACTAAATAATATAATTTTAATTAAATATTTCCTGATATAACACCAATATCAGGAAATATGTCGATTTATCTATAATTTACTGTTACATTTATTATGTTTAATAACTAATATATATGGATGAAGCAACGAAGCAGCTGTGTTAGCACATCTGGGCAGGTGTTGAGAATGTCAACACTTGACTGCCTGAAAATCAGCTTAAAAAATGAATTGATAAGCAAACGAGCAGAGCTTGGATTATCGCAGGAGGAAATGTCAGAACGCCTTTGTATTTCACTGCGTTCATATTCAAACCTTGAGCATGGCAAATCTTTTTGTTCAGCTTTATCATTGATAAATTTCATCAATAACTGTGATGTTGATAAGGATAAGCTGTTTTCCATGTTTGATAAGATTATTAATGATAATTATAATCAATAGGGCAATTTAATAAATGAGTTATCTGAGAATGCATACAGTCAGTCCTTAATGCTCGGCAGGAGTGACTGTATGTCAGATGACTTGTTATTTTTTGAAGAATAATAATATGTATATTTATGTATAAAGTGCATTAAAAGAATTGAAAAAATGCAAAAAAAGTCTTGACTATCATAAAAACTTATGCTATATTATTAGAGCGTTAAGAAACGCTGGTGTAGCTCAGTTGGTAGAGCAGCTGATTTGTAATCAGCAGGTCAGGGGTTCGAGTCCGTTCACCAGCTCCACACTACCGTGTCGCAAGATGCGGTAGTAAATATTATGGAGGAGTTCCCGAGTGGCCAAAGGGAACAGACTGTAAATCTGTCGTCAGTGACTTCGGTGGTTCGAATCCACCCTCCTCCACCAGCTTGTTAAGTCCTCAATTAATTTTGGGGACTTAATCGGAAGCTGAATGGCTTAGGATAAGCAGTAATAAGAACAAAATCATTACTAAAAACGTAAATATGCGTTAGGAACAAAAACATTGTTTAAAACGGGAATATACGTTTAAGAACAAAAACATTGTTTAAAACGGAATATACGTTTAAGAACAAAAACATTGTTTAAAACGGAATATACGTTTAAGAA
>X363_Desmarests_Spiny_Pocket_Mouse__coassemble_716_pt1 | contig 16698 bp, 12 predicted proteins | sample X363_Desmarests_Spiny_Pocket_Mouse__metabat2_high_PE_020 | metagenome-assembled genome bin X363_Desmarests_Spiny_Pocket_Mouse
CAGCAGATGTCATATGGCATAACTTTTCTATCTGATTATTTAATAAATCAGTCAGAAAATCATACTCATTCTGATTTAAATCAAGTTGTATTATCTTTCCCATTCTTTCTCCCTTGTTTTTCGTTTGGTTCTCTGTTTGTAGATTGATTTAGGTTTCTGGTCCTCCTGTTGTTTTTGTTGAGCCTTTTCTTTTGATTTTTGAATAATATCGTTAATGAAAGTTTTAACCCTCTGCGGTGCTAATTTCAGTGCTAAGGCGTAATCTCTGCAATGGTCTGATATTATCTGCAACCGCCGTCTTAAATCTTTGTTTTCTTCTTTCAATGCTCTGATTTTCATATTCAAAAGTTCTATTTTTGATTGATTTTCAATCCCTGCTTTTGCAAGATTTATTACTGTATTAAAATCATCTTCACTCATCTGAATTTTACCTGTAATCGTTTTCTTGCTTTGAATATTGTCAACATCTGCAATTTGTTTTTGTATCGGCTCTAATATTTCAATCTTTTTTGTGATTTCATCAAGCCTTTGTTTGTCCTTGCTGATTTTGTAATCAAGGACAGACAAATTTTCTTTCGTGCTGCCACGCTCACCGCGAACAAAATCCGTAAAGCCTTCATTTCGCATATACTCATAAAATCTGTCCTGCAACAGACTGTATGAAGGAACAAGAACAGTTTTTCCGTTTTCATCAATCATCGGATCTGATTTCCATTTCTTTGAATGACTGACCTGATTGATAACCTCTTTTACAGTTCCGACAAGCTCAGGATTTTTACATCTTTTTGACCATTTGATTTCTTTCTCAACAACAGGCAGAGCAACAATATGCAGGTGATAGTGATATACAGGGTAGCCGTATCTGTCACTCATTGCAATATTGATTTCATCAGCGTGCATAATAGCAGAGATGATATTATCAGTACCCATTTCTTTTCTGGCAAAGTGAAAGGCTGATTCATAGAACTTTCTTGCAAATTCATATCCGCCGTGTTCTTCGAAGTATTCTGTATTGACATCAAAAATGATTTCATCATAGACCTTTGCATCTGCTTTCAGTCCACGCAGGGACACCTGTTTACTTTCCACCATCTCATTCAATTTATCGTTATAGGTACATTCACATTTCTTAAACTGTATGTTTCTATGAGACTGAGAAAGGTCAACATTCATATTCAGATAATTATTATTTTTGCGTTCAATATGCCGTTCAAATTTACCGATATCATTTCTTGTATGCGTAACAACTCTTGCAACAGTATAATTTTGTTTGGACATTTAACACCTTCTTCAACATTAAATTTTCTTAAACAGCAGTATCCCTGTTACACACTTTTTCAAAGTGCGTAACCCACTATGACACTTTCAAATCTTACGATTTGCAAAGATGTCAGCGGGCTCTTGCAGAGGGCTGAGCATATACTCAAGAACGATATATATCAACCGAGAAAATACCCTCAACAATAAGGACACTTAACCGTGTTTTGTAAACCAAAATCAGAAAACTTTTACAAAACAAAAGAGCCGTTTACACACCGTCAGACAGCACAAACAGGCAAAAGCCTTTTCAGACTTTCGCCATACCATTGTGTGCCAACAGTATGTATACGACTCTTAAAATTTAAGGTCAATGAATTAAAAAATATCTAAAATATGTTACTAAAATATATTGAAATTCAGCACTTTATTTACTTGTATTTAAAATTATATATACTCATTTTTCCTTTGTCAAGCGTTTCAGGGCAAATGAGTTTGTATGTGTTTGTACATAGATTACATACATATACAAGCTTAAAATTATGAAATACCGCATTATATATGATATACCAATTGTAAAATATCATATAGTTCATCAGGTGTTTCTTTACAATCACGGCTAAGCCATTTTTTCGTAATTGCATCCATCCCTGCCTGAAACAAAACACAATGATACTCCAACTGAATATCCGTTGATATACGCCGTTCTTTTTTCAATTCATCCGGAATGGGAGGCGGACTGCTGAGAAAAAATTTATTCTGAACCGAAATCGGTAAATCCTGCTTAAAGAAAAGAGAATAGAATTCTTTATATTCCTTAATATGATTACACATAAGAATAAAATTTTCTTTATCAGGCTTTTCTTTAGGTACAACCTTTATGGCCTCATCACTGATTGTTTGTGCAATTGTTTCAATAACATCGTAAGTATCAAGGAAATGCTCATAAAATGTACTGCGGTTAATACCGACCATTCGGCAAATTTCAGCAACTGTTATCTGTTTAATATTCTTATTTTTCAGAAGTATCATAACCGCATCCATTATTTCCTTGTGAGTTTGCCTGAACTTCTGATTGGCTTTTGTATTCATTGAATTAATGTTTCCTTTCAAAATATTCTCAGTTTATGAATAAAAAGAATTTAATATAGCAGTATTGTTAATTAATCCAACACTTGTTGCAATATTGATGGTTGTAATCCTTCATTATTATCATTATACTATATTCAGCTTAATAATACAACAGTTGTATGATAAAAGATTTTAAGGAGATGAGATTTGTGTTTAAAATATTCAAAAATATGACGAAAAAGGAATGGGGGCTTGTTTTTTGCAGTGCCGTTTTTATCGTCATTCAGGTGTGGCTGGATTTAAAAATACCCGATTATATGTCTGAAATAACTATGCTTGTTCAGACAGAAGGGAGTGAAATGAATGATATTCTTGCTGCGGGCGGAAAAATGCTTTTATGTGCGTTGGGCGGACTTTTGTCCTCCGTTATTGTTGCCGTGCTTGCATCACGCATTTCATCAAATTTCAGTTCAATTCTGCGTGAAAAAATATTTTCTAAAGTACAATCTTTTTCAATGAAAGAAATCGGCGGGTTTTCTACTGCAAGTCTTATTACTCGTTCAACAAACGATATTACACAAATACAAATGTTTGTAGATATGGGATTGCAGGCACTTATAAAAGCACCTATTACTGCAGTATGGGCAATCATAAAAATTTCAGGTAAAAGTTGGCAGTGGACAACTGCTACGGCTGTTTCTATTGTAATACTACTGTTCTTTGTGGGACTCTGCGTTATGCTTGCTTTGCCAAAATTCAAGATAATGCAAAAACTCACAGATAATCTTAACCGCATAACGCGTGAAAACCTGACAGGTCTCAGCGTTATACGCGCCTATAATGCCGAACATTATCAGGCTGATAAATTTGAAAAAGCGAATGATGAACTCACAAATACAAATTTATTTGCAAATCGTGTTATGTCTGTGTTAATGCCGGGAATACAGATTGCTCAAAATGGTCTTTCGCTTGCTGTTTACTGGATTGGTGCTGTATTGATTAACAATGCCGCAGCAGCAGACAAAATGACTTATTTTTCAGATATGGTTGTATTTTCCTCGTATGCAATTCAGGTGATTATGTCATTAATGATGCTTGTAATGGTATTTATTATGTTACCCCGAGTTTCTGTTTCGGCTAAAAGAATTACAGAAGTGCTCGACACAAAATGCAGTATTGCAGACGAAAACGGCATTAAGGCTGATAATGATAAATCGGAAGAAATTGAATTTAAAAATGTAAGTTTCAGTTATAATGGAACAGAAAATTGTGTGCTGCATAATATTTCATTTACTGCACACAAAGGTGAAACAGTTGCTATTATTGGCTCAACAGGTTGTGGCAAAAGCACACTTATAAATCTTGTTCCGCGTTTTTATGATGCAACAAAAGGTGAGGTTTTAGTTGATGGTATAAATGTCAAAAGCTATTCGCAATATGATTTGCGTAATAAAATAGGATATGTATCTCAAAAGGCAATTCTTTTCTCCGGAACAGTAAAATCTAATGTTGCATACGGTGACAACGGAAAAAAACAAGTATCCGATTATGATATAAAAAAGGCTGTTGACACTGCGCAGGCCTCCGAATTTGTAGAAAAAACAGAGAAAGGTTATGAAAATTATGTTTCTCAGGGCGGTTCAAATTTGTCAGGCGGTCAGAAACAAAGGCTCTCTATTGCTCGTGCAATTTGCAGGCATCCCGAAATTCTGATTTTTGATGATTCTTTTTCTGCACTTGATTACAAAACTGATCGTGCACTTCGTCTTGCACTGAAAAAGGAATGCAAGGATACAACCAAGCTAATCGTTGCACAAAGGATAGGGACTATCCTCGATGCAGATTGCATTATTGTTCTTGATGAGGGAAAAATTGTCGGCAAGGATAATCATAATCAACTTATGGAAAACTGTGAGGTTTACAAACAGATTGCCTATTCTCAGCTTTCAAAGGAGGAACTTGCATAATGGCAGATAAAATAACAAAGCATAATGCAGAACCGACTGCACCGGGAATGAACGGCACAGCCGAAAAAGCATTAAATTTTAAAGGCACTTGGCTTAAACTGCTGAAATATTGCAAAAACTATTGGTTTATATTTATCGTTGCATTTATATGCGCGATTGCAGGAACAGTTTTTACAATAATAGGACCTGATAAATTATCTGATATGACAGATTTGATTGCCGATGGAATTATGCTCGGAATTGATATGAAGGCTATTGCCAAAATAGGAATTACCCTTGTAGTATTTTATGTATTAAGTGCACTGCTTTCAGGTTCACAGGGTTTTATAATGGCAACTGTAACACAGAAAATAACAAAAAATCTGAGAAGTGATATTTCAAATAAAATAAACAGACTTCCGATGTCTTATTACGGAGGAATGACAACAGGTGATATACTTTCTCGTGTTACAAATGATGTTGATACAATAGGACAATCACTTAATCAAAGCATAGGAACATTGATTTCGGCCGTTGCTCTGCTTTTAGGTTCATTGATTATGATGATTTCAACCAATTTAATTATGGCTCTGACAGCGGTTTTGGCATCACTTATTGGCTTTGCATTAATGATGGTAATTATGAGCCGAAGTCAAAAGTATTTTACAAGACAGCAAAGGCATCTTGGCGAAATTAACGGACATATAGAAGAGGTTTATTCAGGTCATACAGTTGTTAAGGCTTATAATGCTGAAAAAGAAACCAAAAAGGCTTTTGATAAAATGAACAATAATCTTTGTGAATCCGCTTTCAAGGCACAGTGCCTTTCAGGCCTTATGATACCTATAATGTCTTTTATAGGTAATTTTGGATATGTGGCGGTTTGTATTGTAGGTGCAATTCTTGCTCAAAAAGGCAGTATATCCTTTGGTGTAATAGTAGCCTTTATGATGTATGTAAGATTATTTACACAGCCATTATCTCAAATTGCACAGGGTGCACAATCACTGCAATCAGCTGCTGCGGCAGGAGAACGTGTTTTTGAATTTCTTGAGGCAGAGGAAATGGAAAATGAAAGCCGTAAGTTATCAAAAGCAGAAAATATTAACGGATATGTTGAATTTGAAAATATCCGTTTTGGGTATAATCCCGAGCAAACCATAATAAAGAACTTTTCTGCAAAAGCCAAACCCGGCCAGAAAATAGCCATTGTCGGTCCGACAGGTGCAGGCAAAACAACACTTATAAACCTGCTGATGCGTTTTTATGATGTTCAGAGCGGAAAGATAAAAATTGACGGAATATCAACTGATGAAATAAAGCGTGAAGATGTTCATTCAATGTTTTGTATGGTTTTCCAGGATACCTGGCTTTTTGAAGGAACGATAAGAGAAAATCTTATATACTGCACACCCGGTGTTACTGACGAAAAACTATACGAAGCGTGTAAATCAGTTGGACTTGACCACTTTATACGCACCTTGCCAAACGGATATGATACTGTTTTAAATGACAGAGTTAATTTATCACAAGGGCAAAAGCAGCAGCTTACAATCGCCAGAGCTATGATAGCAAATAAACCTATGCTGATTTTGGATGAGGCAACAAGCTCTGTTGATACAAGAACGGAATTACAAATCCAGGACGCTATGGATAAACTTATGCAGGGAAGAACCTCATTTGTAATTGCTCACCGCTTATCGACCATAAAAAATGCTGACCTTATCCTTGTAATGAAGGACGGCGATATTATCGAAAGCGGAACACACAGTGAATTAATTGATAAAAACGGCTTTTACGCTGAATTATATAACAGCCAATTTAAAGTAGCGTAAATAATAAAACGGAGGTAAGAATATACTTACCTCCAAATTTTATTTATATACTATTTCGTTGCAGACAATTTCTCTTGCTTGATTAGCAATATTGTTCATAGCCCCAACCCAAGCCATCATATCATCTGCTTTGAATTGCTCGGTTATGCCTTGCTTTTCAGCAAGTTGTTTTACGAGATTGTCATACATTTTCGTTGCCCTGACATCAACATCGTGTAAATAAGCGTTTAACTTACCTGTTGTAAGTAATGTTGTATAATGACTTTTCTTATACTCTTTGAGATAATCTTTGTGCCTTTCTCCCCATAATCCTATATCGTAATTTGTACTAATTAAAGCAAGATTAGGGTACAAAATGCCATTTACATCTGTATAACTTCCGCCCATCTGTTCAAATAATGATTTCTCTTTCATTTGTAATACCTCTATTTGATTATTTTATTATTACCTACAATCAAACATTCGGCTATTACAAAGCCATGAGGGAGACAACTTCCTTATGAAGTGTCTCCCTTTGCCGTTCTTTTTTCTTTATAATTCTTGATATGAACTCTGCTATTTGCTATAATGAATATATGTATAATTATGAAAGATTAAGTGATGAAATCAGAATTGCTGTTTCATCAGACCATACCTTTGGAACGGATGCGGTTATACTGTCCCATTTTGCAAAAATAAAAGCAAGGGATAAGGCTCTTGATATGGGGACAGGCTGCGGAATTATTCCGTTTCTCTGGCTGAGGGACAGTAAAATAAATAATGTGTCCTGTCTTGATATTCAGCAGAATGCCTTTGAACAGGTCAGTCATTCCATAGATATCAATAATTTATCTGACAGAATAAAGGCATATAACTGTGATTTGAGAGAAATCAATAAGGTCTTTAAAGCTGAAGAGTTTTCGCTTGTCACGATGAATCCGCCGTATAAGCCTATAGGTACAGGCATTGAATCTCTTGGTGAAAGTTCAAGAATTGCACGCCATGAGGTATGCTGTAATATTGAGGATGCTGTTAAGGCAGGAGCATATCTGCTTAAATACAGCGGCAGATTCTGTATGTGTCACCGTCCTGAAAGGCTGGTGGACACACTTGAAATTATGAGAAGGTATAAGCTTGAGCCGAAGCGTTTAAGGTTTGTTCAGGACAAGCAGGGTGAACAGCCCTTTCTGTTTTTAGTGCAGGGTCAGAAGGGTGCAAAACCGTTTCTGAGGGTTGAACCTCAGCTTGTTATAAAAAAAGACAACGGAAAATTTACTGACGAAATGCTTGAAATCTATGGCTCTTATGCTGACGGGTATGATAAATGAGCGGTAAGCTGTATGTAGTAGGTACTCCTATCGGAAATCTCGGTGACCTTTCGCCGAGGGCAGTTGAGGTGCTTGACAGTGTCGATTTTATTGCGGCAGAGGATACAAGAGTAACAATGAAGCTCTTGACACATTTTAATATAAAAAAGGAAATGGTTTCATATTTTGAGCACAACAAGCGTGAACGCGGTGAAATCATCTGTGCACGTATTGCAGGCGGTGAAAGCTGTGCCATTGTTACCGATGCAGGAATGCCTGCAATAAGCGATCCAGGGGAGGATTTGGTTAAGCTTTGTCATCAGACAGGAATTGAGGTTGAGTCGGTGCCCGGTCCGACGGCATTTGCGACAGCACTTGCCATATCGGGTATGCCGAGCGGTCGCTTTACATTTGAGGGCTTTCTGTCTGTTAACAAAAAATCAAGACGTGAGCATTTAGAGGAAATCAAGGACGAAAAACGCACTCTGATTTTTTATGAAGCCCCCCATAAGCTGTCAAATACCCTGAAGGATTTATATAATACATTAGGGGACAGAGAGCTTGCTGTTGTGCGTGAAATAACAAAAATTCACGAGCAGGTTATAAGAACAACACTTAAAGAGGCTTCAAAGCTGTATGCCGACGGCGGTATTAAAGGTGAAATTGTTCTGATTATTGAAGGCAGAAGGGAAGAGCAGACTGCTGAAATAACTCTTGAGGATGCTGTAAAAATGGCAAGGGCACTTGTTGAAAACGGGATGTCTGTTAACAGTGCGGCTAAGGAAACAGCAGCGCAGACACCATTTAAAAAGGGAGATATTTATAAAGCATTATTATGATATGTTCATCTTGTCCGAGAAAATGTAATGTTGACAGAAATACGTCTGTCGGCTTTTGCCTGAGTCCTGATAAATTCCGCGTTGCAAGGGCGGCGCTCCATTATTGGGAGGAGCCTTGTATCAGCGGTGTTAATGGCAGCGGTACAGTTTTTTTCAGCGGCTGTAATTTAAGATGTGTCTACTGTCAGAATTTTGAAATCAGCAGGGAAAACAGGGGAGTCGAAATCAGCGATAATAAACTGATTGAAATATTTGAGGAGCTTATTTCTCAGGGCGCAAATAATATTAATCTTGTTAATCCTACCCATTATGCACAGCGTCTTGCTGATGTGCTGTCAAAGTGGCATAGCCCTGTGCCGATTGTTTATAACAGCAGCGGTTATGAGAATGCTGATACAATAAAAAAGCTCGACGGCTTAATTGACATTTATCTGCCTGATTTGAAATATATAAGAAACGATAAATCTTTGCGTTATTCAAAGGCAGATAATTATTTTGAAATTGCATCTGCAGCGATTACGGAAATGCGCCGTCAGGTAACTGACTGCTTTGACAGTGACGGAATTATGCAAAGCGGTCTTATTGTGCGTCATCTTATTTTGCCGCAGAATACAAATTCTTCAATTGAAATTCTAAAATGGATAAAGGAAAATCTTCCTGATACATATGTTTCGCTTATGGCACAGTATACCCCCTGCGGAAATCTCGATGATTTTCCTGAGCTTAAGCGAAAAATCACACAGCGTGAATATGACAAGGTTGCCGATTATGCTGTTATGAACGGTTTTGAAAAGCTGTTTTTGCAGGAGCTTGAATCGGCAGACAGTGATTTCATTCCTGAATTTGATTTTACGGGAGTAATGTGATATTATCAGACTGTAAATGGAATATTATGAGAGGAGAATTAATTTATGAAAAAATTTCTTAAGGAGTTCAAGCAGTTTATTTCAAAGGGTAATGTAATGGATTTAGCTGTCGGTGTTATCATAGGCGGTGCTTTTTCATCAATTGTTACATCTCTTACAGACAATATTATAAAGCCGCTTATTAATTGCATCGGCGGTGCTGAAATTCAGGGCAAGCTTCACCTCATAGGAGATAATTACATAGATTACGGTGCTTTTCTTTCAGCGGTTATCAATTTTTTGATTATGGCACTTATAATTTTCTGTATGGTTAAAATTGTTAACAAGGCAGTTGAACTTGGCAAAAAGCTTGAAAAGGAACACCCTGAGGAGCCTGAAAAGTCTGTTACTAAAATATGCCCGTTCTGCAAGAGCGAAATTCCGATTGATGCAGTTAAATGCTGTTACTGTACATCTGATATACCGAGTGAGGAAGCATCAGAAGAATAATAAATAAAATTAATTAATATTATTGAGGGGTAATGTTATGATTATAAAAGAATATCATTTTTCATCAGCAACAGGTGAGTGCGAAATTTACGGTAATTCGTATACTCCCGAAAAAAATGATATAAAGGGAGTTATCGTTATTCATCACGGAATGGCGGAGCATCAGAAAAGGTATTTTGATTTTATCAGCTGCCTTACAGACTGCGGTTATGCTGTATATATGCACGATATGGCTAATCACGGCAAATCAAATCAGAATTATAAGTTAACAGGCTACTTCGGGAAAAAGGACGGATACCGAAATCTTGTAAAGGATTTCAGGACCACATTTGATAAGGCGAAGGCAGAAAATCCTGATAAAAAAATTATTGTAATGGGTCATTCTATGGGCTCGTTCATTGTCAGGTGCTTTACTGCATGGTATAGTGACGCAGGCTTTTGCGGTGCAATTTATATGGGTACAGGCGGCTCAAATCCCATTGCAGGCATAGGTGATAAGGCATCCGCTCTGATTTCAAAGCTGACGGGCTTCACTCATAAAAGCAAAATGCTTGACAAAATGACCTTTGGTGCTTACGGAAATCAGTTTGACAAAAGAACTGATTTTGACTGGCTTACACGAGATGATGCTGTTGTTGATGAGTATATTGCAGATAAATACTGCGGATTTCTTTTTTCCGCTCAGGGTATGAATGACCTTGTCAAGCTGAACATTGCTGCCAATACAGATGAATGGTATAATAAAATACCTAAGGACCTTAATATACTTTTAATCAGCGGTGATATGGACCCTGTAGGTAATTATTCCAAGGGAATTAAGGAAATCAACGACAAGCTTATTGCAACAGGTCACAGAAATGTGAAGATGAAGCTGTATTCACAGGGCAGACATGAAATTCTTAATGAGCTTAATAAAGATGAAGTTTATAAAGATATAGTTGATTTTGCAGATAAATGTGTTAAATAATATTTTGTTTTTATGTCAAGGAGCAGTGTTATGGAAAAAAACAAAAAGTATTATAATTATTTAAAATTTATTCTGTCTTTTACTGTTTGTGCGTTTTTTGCAGTTTTGCTGCCTTTAACAGCTCAGGCGGCACAGCATACCGAGGGTGAAAAATATACCGGCGGTGATATGTACTATGTTAATCGTGAGGATAATGAGTACTGGATTGTTACAAACGGCGAGTGGCGTCAGTGTGAGCTTTATGACGGCAGTGATAATCTTGATGCCGTAACTGATAAGATAAGAAGTGCAATGCTAAACCGTGACAGCGGTATATCCTTTTATTTCTTAACTGATAATTCAGATCTGACTGAGAATGTTGATGTATCACTTCCTCAGGATAAGTTTATTGAAGAAAGTGAAAAATTGACTCAGAAGCACATTAAAATGATTTTTGATAAAATCAGTGACGGTGTTTATAAGAAAACCTCAAATCCTGCCTCAGGCGACTATTTAAGAGAAATGGCAAGCTTTGTTGACGCAGGAAATTCATACAGACTTTCGGTTTCAAGCAACTGTAAGGAATATAATTTTTATTATGTAAGTGTTTCAATAAGCTGTATTACCAATGCTCATCAGGAGGAGCAGGTTAAGCAGTTTGTTGAGGAATGGAATGAGGATTATATAACCTCAAATAAAACTATAAGCTCTGTATCAGGCGATGAAAGAGAATATTATATTGTAAAAACAATATTCAATTTCATAACTAAAAACACTTATTATTTCAACGATTTATATCTTGATAAGGACCACAGCAAATTTCCTGTTGACAGTGATATATATAAAATCTCTCACTCTGCCTATGGTGCACTTTTCGGTTATCTTGAGGGTGCTGATGATGAAAATTTCACCTATAAGAGTGATGACAAAGGCTATATTGCAGATATGCGATACAAAACCGATGCACAGGGACTTAACAGAGTCAATGTTATGAATCAGGGTCTTGCTGTGTGCGACGGCTATTCGGCATTGTTCTATTATATGTGTCAGTACAACGGCATTGACTGTGCAATTGTTAAGGGCGATTATGACAAATCATCCGGTAAGGAACGCGATCCTCACGCCTGGAATATGGTTAAGCTTAAGGACTGCTATGATACTGACTATGAATGGTATGGTGTTGACAGTACCTTCAGCTCACAGCGTACCCAGAAGCTTTCAAATGATTTTACAGTTGTAAATTATGACTTTTTCCTCAGAGGAACAGAGGATGAGGCTTTTGATGTTTCTTCACATCAGAAGGCATATGATGACTACAACTCGGTAACATCAGGCTGGAGTACTGAAAATTATCGTTTTAATGTTTCAAATATTGATTCAAGTAAGCTTGATGTTATGGTAACACGCCGCAGAACTGCGGATGCAGGTGAGCTTATTGTTGAAAACGGCAAATATAATCTTGAAAATTATCTTATTATTGACGGTAATAATAACTTATTTAAAATTAATGAGGACAAAAACGGCAAAACAGAAGCAGAGGATTTTGTTTATTATTCAACAGGATATTATTATTCTGTTGAGGTGTTTGATTTAGCAAAGGGTATTGAATATAACTGCAGGGATCAGTATATTGTTGATGCAGGTGATTATGAATTTGAAATTGCCGATACTGTAGGCGGAGGTACTGTTTCAAAAACAATTCATATTTTACCGCTTGATATGAGCAAATGGGAAAATTATGATTTGAATATGTCATCTGTCAATGACTCGATGCTCGGAAACGGAAATACTGCTGTTAAGGCAGAGTACCGCGGTGCAGGACTCAGGATAAGCGGTGTTATTTATGATGCTGCAAAAAATCCGCTGAATGAAAATACTGACTATAAATATTATTGTTACGTTAAGGGCGATAAGAAGAAGACTCCTGTTACACCTAAAAATCCTGACAGCTATATTATTCGTATAGACTATTACGGCAATTACTGCGGCTTTGTTGAAATACCGTTTACTGTTGAAAAGGCTGATATAGCTAATCTTATCAAGGGAAAGCTCAGTGTATGTTTCGGCGATGATATTAAGAGCTGTTTCTCAGTAATGAAGATTACCGACAGTGCAACAGGTGAGATTACAAAAATTGAAAACGGTGTTGATTACACAGTGGTTTCAATTAACGGAAATCAGAATTATAAGGACAGCGGAACTGTCAAAATCAAGGCACTTTCAGGCAGTAAATATTTTAAGGCGGGCACTGTTACCGATTATAATTATTCAGTTGACAGGCAGAAGGATTTAAGCAAGACATTTGATGGCTTTGTTATTAATAATGAAAAGTATAATTATACGGGAAAAGAAATAAAGCCGACTAACTTCAAGCTGGCATATGTAAAGTCTGACGGAACAAAGGTTGAGCTTGTTCTTAATAAGGATTACAAAATTACAGGGTACAGCAATAATATTAATGTCGGCTCATCTGCAAAGGTTAATGTTCAGTTTATCGGTAATTATACAGGCAAGTCAACCCTGACCTTTACTATTGTAAAGTCAGGCGGTACATCTTCTGCACCTGCACCGAAGGAGTTTATTGTTTCAAAAACAGCCTTCACCTATAACGGCAAGGTTCAAAGACCGACTGTTACTGTTAAGGATGCTAATGGCAGACAGCTTGTTTATAAAACTGATTTCACAGTTACCTATTCAAATTACAATTCAACAAATGCCGGCAACTATAAATTTACGGTTAAATTCATAGGTAAATATGCAGGCTATCCGTCAAAGGCTATTTCCTATAAAATCAAGGCAAAAACCACATTGCCGTCTATCAGTTTAAGTAAGGGCACCTTTGTTTATAACGGCAAGGTTCAAAAACCGAGCGTAACCGTTAAGGACGGCAGCACAAAGCTTGTTAATAAGACGGATTACACAGTAACCTATTCAAATACCAATTCAAAGAATGTAAACAAGTACACTGTAACTATCAAAATGAAGGGTAATTACAGCGGTACGAAAACAATCGGCTACTGCATTAATCCTAAGGGAACAGATTTCCTTGCAAGCAATAAGGGCGGTTTTAAGGCAATAAAGAACGGCTTTACGCTTAAATGGAATAAGCAGTCAAGTCAGGTGACAGGCTACCAGATTCAGTATTCCACAAGAAGCGATTTCAAAAATGCCGCTTCGGTTTCTGTTGTCGGTGCCAATAACGTAAGCAAAACAATCAAGGGCAGGGCAGGCGCAACAAGATATTATGTGCGTATCCGCACCTTTACCAAAGTTGACGGAAAAACCTTCTTCTCTGCTTGGAACAGCGGCACTAAATCAGTTGTTACATTGAAATAAATAAGAAAACAGCTTCTGAAGATAAAACCTTCAGAAGCTGTTTTCTTATTCCTTATATATTAATATATCTTCTACTCTGCATTTTAAAATTCTGCATAAATCATCAATTGTTTGTGTTGATATTCCTTTATTTTTTCTGAGTCTGTCAATTGTTGAGCTGCTGATATTATATTTTGAAATTAATGTGTATGTGCTTTCATTGCTGTTTTTCAGTGTATTCCAAAAAGGCTCATAGCTAATCATTTTTATCACCAGTTAAATGGTAAATTATAGTCGTACTATTGACAATAGTCGAAATAACGACTATAATTATTATGGTCGTAAATGCGATTATAATAAGAGGAGGGATAAAAAACTGAAATATTGCTAAAATTATCTGTTTTAATGAACTTGTAAAGGAGAAAAGATATGAAAAAAGTTATTAGTTTATTTTTATCAGTTGTAATACTTTTCAGTATTACAGCAGGGATAGATTTATCTGCTTATGCTGAAACAAGCAGGAACTTTAAGTATAAACTGCTTGACGATGGAACTGCATCTATTACTGCATACCTTGGTAACTCTAAAGATATAATAATTCCATCAATAATTGATGAAATTACTGTTAGTGAAATTAGCGGTATTGGATATAGTAGTGTTGAAAGTATAGTTATTCCACAAACTGTAAAACGAATTGATGCATTTGCATTTCAGTACTATAGCAAACTTACTGAAATAACGATGCCTCATTCAATAGAAATAGGTTTTTGGTCTGATGGTTGGCATCATAGTTCTTCTGGATTTGAAGGTACAGAGAATATTGAGAAAATAATTTTAACACATGGAACAGGGGATATGTCAGATACTGTTAAATTTATTCCAAAAAAGAATTTGATTAGTGTTGACTTTAATGACAAGATAACATCTATACCTGATGATTCATTTTATGGTGCTGAAAAATTAAAAAATGTTGCTTTTCCAAAACAATTAAAAAGTATAGGGGCATGGGCATTTTCTGGATGCAAGGAACTAACATCCTTAGTGTTGCCAAATAGTGTTAATTATATTGGAAGCCATGCTTTTTATGGGTGCGAGAAATTAAATAGCATATCTCATAATGGAAAACTGGATTATATAGGAGATTGTGTCTTCGATGGTACTCCATATTATAAAAATATAGAAAGCGAAAATGGTACAATCAATTTTAGCAGTGCTATAATTGGTATTGATACTTCAAATGCATCTTTCGATGGAAATTTGCTTATAAAAAATAACATAACAACTATAGCCGCTGGTGTATTAGATGTTCGTTATGGTGGATACAAAAATATTTTGGTTGAAAAAGAAAATAAAAATTACACCTCAAAAGATGGGGTGTTGTTTGACAAAAGTGGTATGACCCTAATAAAGTATCCTGTAGAAAATAGTAGAAAAAAATATTCTATACCAAAAGGAACAAAAATCATTGCTGATAATGCCTTCTCTAATTGTAGATCATTACTAAATCAACCTATTAATATTGAAATTCCTGATAGTGTATACAAAATAGGTAATAGTGCTTTCTTAGGTTGTGTATTAGAAGAAATCATTTTACCCAAAAGTATCAATGACATTGGCTATAATTTATTTTATTATAGTTCATTGAAAAAGGTAAAAATAGAAGCTGATATTGAAAAGATTCCTTTTAGAATGTTTTGCGAATGCAACTATTTAACAAGTATTGAAATTCCAGATGGTATATGTGAAATTGAAATGGAGTCTTTTAGGGATTGTTTTGCGTTAGAGAAAATCGTATTACCAAATAGCTTAAAATTAATCGGTTATGGTGCATTTGATTCTTGTACCAAGATAACAGATGTTTTTTATATCGGAAATAAAAATGATTGGAATGATATAGCTTTAGACTCATTTAATTCATATTTGACATCTGCAGAAATTCATTATGCATCAAATAAAAATTTCACGTCAACATGTGTTTTAGAAGGATATACCGAATGCACTTGTAAAGAATGCGGAGCAAAATACAGATATAATTATGTGGATGCAACAGGTCATACCTATAAAAATACTATAACTAAAGCGACTCTAACCAAGAACGGCAAAATAGTGAAAAAATGCACTGATTGCGGTGAGGTTGCCAAAACTACAAATGTATATTATCCGAAAACAATTAAGCTAAGCAGAAATACTTTCACTTATAACGGTAAGGTACAGAAGCCCGATATCATTGTGAAAGACAGCAATGGTAAGACCCTTAAGCTGAATACAGATTACACAGTAACCTATTCAAATGCAAACTCAAAGAATGTAAACAAGTACACTGTAACTATCAAAATGAAGGGTAATTACAGCGGTACGAAAACAATCGGCTACTGCATTAATCCTAAGGGAACAGATTTCCTTGCAAGCAATAAGGGCGGTTTTAAGGCAATAAAGAACGGCTTTACGCTTAAATGGAATAAGCAGTCAAGTCAGGTGACAGGCTACCAGATTCAGTATTCCACAAGAAGCGATTTCAAAAATGCCGCTTCGGTTTCTGTTGTCGGTGCCAATAACGTAAGCAAAACAATCAAGGGCAGGGCAGGCGCAACAAGATATTATGTGCGTATCCGCACCTTTACCAAAGTTGACGGAAAAACCTTCTTCTCTGCTTGGAACAGCGGCACTAAATCAGTTGTTACATTGAAATAGTTCAAAGCAAAAGCCTCCGAGTGATCGGAGGTTTTTTGTGCAGGAAATTTTATTGTGTTGCAATTGAATATTCAAAATGTTATAATATACAAAACTGTTATATTTAGGAGGAATTAGTGTGAAAGAAATAGAAAATAAGCCATAGAAAAAAGCGTAC
>X363_Desmarests_Spiny_Pocket_Mouse__coassemble_736_pt1 | contig 16257 bp, 14 predicted proteins | sample X363_Desmarests_Spiny_Pocket_Mouse__metabat2_high_PE_020 | metagenome-assembled genome bin X363_Desmarests_Spiny_Pocket_Mouse
GTTTATGTATATTGTGTATTAAAGAAAGATTTATTCTTTTTTCTAACTACGTTCTTAAGTGGGTCTAATATAGTTGCCCAAAATTTCGAGTACCACATATTGTTTAAAATTTTTAAGCCAGCTTGTTTTAGCTTATGCTTAATTATATTATATTTATTTTCATTTAATATATTATCAGAGCTTACGTGAAGCTCTGTAATTGTCATTTTAACAAAGTCAATAACAGAATAGTTATTATGTCCAAAACATCCGCATTTGCGAACATAATGGCTCTGAACAATTATTTTTAATTCATTAAGCTTCTTAACTGCTTTTATAACAGTATCAATACATATATTAGCCAGCTCTGCAATCTGTCTGAGGCTTGGAAATGACAGATTTGAATGATTTGCTTTGCTTTTGATTGTTACATACGCAGCAAATTCTGTCGGTGTTAGTTTATATGCAAATATTCCATATTCTAATTTTGTAAATTTTCCGTTTATATTATTAATTTTATAGCTGTTTGAAATTCTTTTTCCGTCCTTATTGTAATGATTAGTCTTTCTTATCAAGCCTAAGTTTTCAAGGTCATTAACGGCAGTGTAAACGCTGTTCTGAGCAACATTACACCTTTTTGATATTATTCTTCCTGCAGCTACTGTTGTATCGGCTTTGCTTTTAAGTGATACAATGGCAGCATAGACTAAAAGCTGCATCGGTGTAAGCTGCAGCTCAAATATTGCGTTGGGTATTTTAATAAATCGTTTCATTTTTTGTTCCTTCTGTTTGTGTTCCTTTATAATTATCAAAATTAACCGCTTATTCGTTTACTTAGCTTCAGTAAAAAATAAGCGGTCATTTTTTATTAATCAAACATACCGAGAGTAAGCTTGTTCTTTTCTATTGCACCCAATCTTCTGATTTTGTCACCACTGAGCACTTTTATTTCGTGATACTCATTTCTTACATTTTCACTATACTCAGGATGCACGCTGCAGTAATCAGAGTACAAAGGTGTTTTTGTTTTCATTTTAGTTTGATTGTTGGTACCTCCTGTTTTAACCACAACCCAGGTTCCGATAGGAATTGATAAAATATCATCAGGAAACATCAATGGCTGTTTAATCATTTGATGCCCTGTTGTCTGGTCTTGTTCCCACAATTCAAACGGTCGCTGTCTTCGATTAATATTGCCTGAAAGGACTGTTCTGTTACCTAATATTTCAGAAAGTTTTTTAGCTGTTTCTAAAGCACCGGGTGCAAGAAAAGTAAACATCAGAATCTGTGATGCATCCAGGATGATATCAGCATAGTTTTTGTTATAATTCTTCTGAAGCTGATTAAAGCTCTGCAATGAATATAAAAACCTTATACCTCTTGACCTGGCAGCAGTAAACAATGCATCTACATCCTTTATGGCAGGCATATTACCAAATTCATCCCATAGACATAATACCTTTCGTGGCAATACCATACCGGGACTTGTTTCTGCAAGGTCAATAAGCTGCGTTGTGAAATAACGAATAAAAAGGCTTGCAAAAAAGTGACGACTGCTGTCTTCATCAGGACAAATAACAAATATTGCAGTAGGATTTTCTACAAATGATTTTGCATTGATTTCAGAAGAATGGTCGCAAATCATTTGCTCCAGCTCTGCATCAATAAATTCAATGAGCTTTGCTAAAGCGGATGAAAAAACATTCATTGACGTTCTGACATCTGCATTAACTGATGCACCGACATAATCGGTAATGCGTTCATCATCAATGTACTGAAGAAGTTCCATAAGCTTCGATTTCTGCTTACCTGCCTCAATGTTGCCATTATCAATAAGTCCGTTCAACTCTATTATCAGCTTAAATACGCTTATTATATGACGTTCATTATCTGCACCATATTGCGACACCATAAGCTGTAAGCCTGTAATCAAGCCTTGTGCAGTTTTATCAAAGAAATCTGATGAGCTGTCTTTGGTTTCACCCATTATATTTTTTACTATGCTTGAGCTTACCTGCTTGGCATAGCGTTCCGCCCTTGCATAATGCCGCATTCTGCTTTCATTTGAATCAGCATTTTTGCTCAAATCAATCTCTGAATTAACGCCATTCATCAGATTAAATCTGTAGCTTCCTGATGGATTTCTGAAATCAAGAAACAGAACATTATATCCTGATAGCTTTAACTCATATCCTGCAGACTTAAAATTTTCACTTTTTACATCTAAGGATAACAAGCTGGCGCCATCTCCTTTGGTATTTTTATTTACCCTTGAATTGTAATATAGGGTCGGAATAAAAACGCACTTAGTCTTACCTCCTCCAGGAGGGGCAATCTGACACACTGTTTTTTCTCCTGTTTCCACAATCCATTCATTGCCTTCTCTGCCTATAACGAAGCCGGGTACCATTTCTTTTCCGTCCTTAACGTATGTATAGCTTTCTCGCTTTTCCTTATCAGTCATCCAGCGAGCACGTCCGTGCTGACCGTTACCGACAGTTTTATCCTCAAAATTATTTAACCTCTGCTCTTGATATATCAATACTAAAAATCCTATTAGAGCAGATATTAATAATTTAACTCCCCAAAGAACAGAAAGACCTTTAATGAAGCCTTCAAATCGGTAATTTATTATTTCGTTTATTGAAAATAAAGCAGTTAGAAAAGAATAAAAAATTACAAAAACAATAATTGCAAGAAATACTCTGAATGGCGTGGGTTTATTCATTCTTGTTTTCCCTCCTTTTACTTTTAAACTTGCTTATAGATTTTTCAGGCTCTGCAGGAATTACAGAGCCTGAGTAAAATTTGAGCTGATTTTCACAGGGTCAACTGCTTGAGCTTTTGCCTGACTTAATGACCTGCCTTGTTCTCTTGAACTGCCATAGCCCATTTCTTCGATTTTCTTATCTATACCGGTTGATGTATGTTTGAACGCTTTTGACAGTCTGCTGAGCGTTTCATCCATATTAAACTTACCCTTGGTAACGAATTTTGACTCCGAGAAATAATTCTTAATATATCTTTTGCTTTCTTCGCTCACCGGGAAGCCAAGCTTACGCTTAAGCATAGTACCAAAGCTTTCTGCCTCAAATTCTTTTACTTCAGTAGGCTGTGTTGAAGTTTTATGCAGCACGCCATGAGCTAACTCGTGTGCCATCGTTTCAAGCTTCTTGCTGTCATTCAGCGTTGAATTAATATGTATACTGTCATCTGCTTTGTCATAATAACCATGAAGTGCGATAGATGACATATTTTCTTCAGTTACAGTAAAGCCGCAATCCTTGGCATATTCCTTGATACACTCATAAAGCTGAGCCTGCTCAATACTTTCATAGCCTCTGCTGAATATTTTAGGATAGTCTTCAGGAGGGCAAGTAGTCTGAGAAATGTCAAACACCTGATGAGGAATAAACTTTTTAGTCTTTTGTATTTCCAAATCACCGCTTGCAATCCTTGCTTTCTCATCAGACGTTGCATACTTAACGTCAGTCCACACAGTTTTTCCGTTAACATCCCTCGGAAATTTTGAAACCTCAATAGGTCTTGAAATTTTAATATGATGCTCGCCCTTCTTTATGCTATATCCCATCTTCTTCCACTTTGTAAATGATGCAACAAACGTTGCATGAGGATTTTGTAAATGAATAAGCAAAGTATTGTTTGGTGAGTAATCATAAAACTGAGCTTTGAATGCCATATAATCAGAAATGAGTGACGGATCCGCCTGATATGTTTGTGCAATATTTTTAATTTCAGATGTTAACTGCTCAAACTCATCCTTTGTTATAGGCTTTTGAGTAATATCTATTTCAAATGGTGTAATCTGTTGCTTTAGCTTTGTTTCAGATTCATAATGTTTAATCCACTCACCATCTTCATTCTGAGTATATCCTCTTTTTTCCAAAACTCGACGAGCTGCTTGTACAGATGCTTTATCAGGATTGCCTGAAGCTCTTTTTATATAGCGTTCAAGATTTGTCGGTTCCACAATCTCACCTGAAGCAACCTTAGCATTATATTCCTGAATTGCCGCATTACGCTTTTTATGATATTCCTGACTTGATTTGCGAGCATCTTCATGCATTTTATTCTCATCATATTTCGATTGTCCGTGAGGTAATTTCAATTTATCAAGCATAAAATCATCCACAGGAGATGCTAAGCCTCTTTGCGCTAAATATTCTTCTAATGTTAAACGAGGTACTTCAGGCATTACTTTGTTTTCTAAAATATTAGTTTGTGTGATTTTTTCTTCATTTGAAAATATAAAATCACGTCCTGATAATTCTTTGTATTTTTCTAATGAAGCATTACGACATTGTTCTTCAATAGAACCCCAACGTTCTTTAATTTCAGAACGCTGTTCATAGTTGCTATAATCAGGGTCACATCCCAACAATGTCATTTCCGCACCATTTTTGGGGTCATATACTCGAAATACACCGCCAAGCTGCCAATCTTCAGTATTAATTTTGAAGTGCATATTTCCGCCATAAAAATTAATATCATAAATTTCATATTGCGGATGTGAATAATAACCTACTGTTCCAAAATGATCAGGTCGTTTTATCATAGGTGGGGTAACATTAAAATTTTTTGCATAGCGATAGAGCTTTTCTATTGCTTCTTCCTCACTCGGAACATAATTTGAATTTCCTGATTTGTATAATTCACTTGCAATTTCTTCTGCAGTGATTTTGCCTGAATTGTAATCACTAATTAAGCTGTCAAAAATATTTGGAATATCAAAAGGTGGTTGTGTGTTTGAGTTCATTCGGGTCTCTAAACGCTGCATTTTTTGATATGCATCACTATCAGCCACATCCTCGCCAAATCCGCCCTGCGATATAGCTTCAGACAGTCTATCGTGTTCAACGTTTATAGCTTCATCTGATATTGCTTGCTCGGCTTTTATTACATCATCAATAAGCTTATCCATATTGTTATTTATAAATGCTCTGTATTCAGGATAATCTTGAGCTACTATATAGAATATTTCAGATGGTTTATAGCCTGCAGGAAGTTCAATATCTTTTTGGGTTATCTTGTCAACCACTGACCAATAGTCACCATTAAACTTTACCTCTAATTCACTCGGAGATAATAACTTATACTCTTCAACATTAGCATACTGACCTTGTGTCGGATCTATCCAGGCAACAGAATCCAAATAAACCTCTTTAGAATAAATTTTTCCATAACCTGAATAGCTGCGAGCTTCCATTGCTGATGGTGTAACGAAAACACCCTGTTTAATTGGATGAGAACTATAAACCGTTATTTTTCCTGATTTCAATGCAAATTCAGCATCTGCTGCAGAATAGCTTTCGTCAAAACCGTTCTGTTCCCAGCCGGCGTAATCCGTATCCTTAAGCGCAGCATCAAATGATTTAATATCATCTGAAGTTCTTATCCACGTCTGATATTCATTTGGTGCAGGATTATATTTGTTTATTATTTCAAATTGCAATTGTTTATGTTCATTGAGCAAAGTATTTTGTTTCTGCAGATTTGATTGTTTTATTAGTTCGCTATACTTTTCTAACGATGAAGCTCGGCATTGTTTTTCAATATTACTCCACTGGTCTGAGACAATAGGGTGTTGGTCACCATAATCAATGCTTACAATTTCCATTGAATTGCCGTTTTCTGGGTCATAAATTCTGAACAATCCTTCGAGTTCGTAACCATCAGCATCAACACAGAAGTGCATATAACCATCTTCAAAGGACGTTTCATATATTTTTAATTCATCAATAATTTGATTGTTTGAAAGAGATAAATTATTATTCGCCTTTTTTAAGTGTGTTTCAATATTGTCTACAACCTTATCAATAGTACTGTGTTCATAAGTTCCATAATAAATATCATACTTGTCCAGGAAAGCTTTGATACTGTTATCAATAGCTTTGCTTTCTTCAAGATTATGTATTCTGCCTGATTGCTGAAAATCATTACCTCGATTTATGAACAGATTAAAATTATGCTGCATTTTGAAATCTTTAATTGTTTTATTTTCAAACTCAGTATTTGGAGTTTTCAGATACATATTCCCCAGTATTGCCGGGCTGTCCGTAACAACAACATCAACTTTACCCAGCAAACGCTGCACTCTGTGATTTTGCACATCATAAAGTTGTTGCTGTGATTGCAAAGAACCATCGAGCAGTTCTGTATTGTCATCCCATACAAGCTCCTTAGCATATTCACCAACATACTCAGCTTCAATGCCTCTTTTCTTAAGTTCACTTGCAATTTCCCAAGCGCAGGTGGTTTTACCGGCACCCGGACCTGCAAAACAATTTACTATAACGGTTTGCTTACTGATAGGTTGAGTGTCGCTCTGATTAAACTCAGGTAATGGCTCTAAATTTGCCTTAGCTTGTTCTGCTATTTGTTCAAATGAAACTGGTTCAAGCTTAAGCTCTGAAAAGATACGATTTCTTCTTGTTTCGATTTCCTGATGTGTAGCTCCGCCCATTGTTATATTTTCTGCATATAATCCTTCAACCGGTTTGTCTACAGTTGCAGCGGTAATAATAACACCATCAAGAGTTGAGCCGTGGAACTTAACACCTGACAAATTACTTTCATCAAAACGTGTATGTCTTATAGAAGCTGCAGCCAAGTTAGCGTTTGTAAAATCTGATGCACTGATTTGAGAATGATAGATGCCTGCCTTTTCAAAATTAGAATTTTTGAAATTACTGTTTATAATTTTACAGTCAGTTAAAACAGAATTATCGAAACTGATATTCTCTGCATCAAAATTCTCAAAAGTACAACGATTAAATCTGCAATTTTCAAGCTGACCTATAACTACGCTGTCCGAAAAACGAATATCATCAAATGTGCAATTGTAAAAATGATACCTTACGTCCTTAAACTTTGTACTGGTATTAAATTCTTCCTGATTTACAAAGTGTTTTCCTGGTGTATGAGATTGCGACATCATTTCTTTTTCAGATTTCAATTCAGAAAAAAATGTTTTACCATCAGCCTCAAGCGGTGCATCTTCAAAATATGATTTATAATCAAGAGCAGAAAGTTTGGCTGTCATAACAACGTCAACATCTCTTCTCTGAAAAACATTGAACAGTTTTTTTACAGCTTCTTCATCCCCTGCTCCGGTAGAAAACATCAAGCCTTCTGTTCCTTCGGATATATTGATATTTGCCTCAAACTCAGAACCAAGAAATTCAAATTTATCAACAATAACATCCTGCTTAGTTACTGCTTTACAAGTAATGCTTTCTTCATATCCTTTTTTGATTAATGATTTTGCAATATCCTCAGGACTGTATTTGCCTGATTTTGAATAAATAAAATATTCCCAACTTGCCATTTTGGTTTTTCCTTTCTAACAACAAAAAAAGGTGCGCACCGAGTGCGTACCTTAGTTGAATTTTATTAGCTGTGCATGTTCGATATTTGGTGAACCATTTTGAAAATCATTATTTGAATTAATAAAATTAATATCTGCATAACTTATTTTCCAAAACTGTTCAGGATTTTCATTAGAAATAATAAAAATATATTCTGTATCGTTTTCTTGCCGAATATATACTGCCTGAATGTTATAAACAGAAATAACTGAATTAATGGCTCTTAGCTTAGCGACCAAAGCTTTTTCCTGCACATCGAGCAAATATTCATCAAAAAGAAATTGCGGTTCAATGTCCTGCCCATAAACAAAACTTGAAATGTCATCAATAATCAAAAAGCGAATATTTCCATCTTCGTCAATAGTTATAACCTTACCCGGTATATAATAAGTAGATTTGTTATACGGAGAATTAAGAAATTCCTCCTCAGCTTCATAATTTCTTAAATTATCATTAGTATTCATATAAATTGTCCTTTCATCTTGAAATAGTATTATGCTGTGCTTGGTAATGAACAGAATGCTTTTGTTGACGCTTTACTTCAAACTTAGGCTTATCTTTTTTATCTTTATCCTCTTCATCAGGATTCTGATAAAAGCTGTTAACTGCCATAAGAGCCATTATCCTGGCTAATTCGCTTAACATAAGCTTTGCAGAATAATTAATTGCAGTTTTATTGCGGCTTTTTCGGTTCATATTAGGCAATTTATTCTTTCTAACAACGCCCGGCTCAGGCGGTGGGTACATATGTTGATTGTATAGCATTGCTTGCTTAATAACAGCGTTATGCAGCACTCTATAATCATTTTTCAGCGTTGGCTCAAAGAAATGGTCAATATAATCTTGCAGCCTGCTCTCAACTTTTTCAGAATCATCATTATACAATGATATAAATTCTCGCTGATTATCGACAAGCTGCTGAAATATTTTGCCGATATTCGCATCTGATGATACAGCCTTTGCTATAACATCATTAACGAGTTTTTTCTGCTGAGCAGATAAGTAGGCATAACTCGCCTTTCCCTGATAGTCAATCAATCCTGCAGCAAGGTTAGAAAAAGAATCAACTATTTCATTATTCGGTACATAGTTTTTATCTCCTAAGGCGTAAATATATTTATTAAGTTCAGCTCGCAGTTCTAATCTCAAAGCATTTTTATCAATTTTTAATGACTGAATATCATCCTTGAAGATTTCATTTGTAAATATACTGCGCATACGCTCACTTGCTTTTATCATTGCCTCAGTACCGCCTTTGACAAATCCGTGATTTGAATTGTTAGCATCAGAAAACATAAATAAATGGCAGTGCGGATGATGGTCTTTTTTGTGAAAAGCTGCATAAATTTTCAGATGCTCCGGTGGGATATTATAGATTTTTGAAATATCATAAGCCTTTGCTCTGATTAAATCCTCCCAAGCTTGCCTATTATCATAACCCAGCCTTTCTGCATCTTCATCCTTAAGACTGATAATGTGTGACCATTTAATAGATTTTTCATTGTCAAGTATCGTCTGCTTAACATCATCCATATCAGCCATACCCTGCAAGTCAAATAAACCGTGGCTTGCATTTTTATGTTTTTCAACACTTGGACGGTGTCCGATATAGTTAAGATAAATTACTGGGTCTAAAGCCTCTACTAAACCATCATTGGTAACAAGAGTTTTATTAGTAGAAATTTCATTAACGTAATCAATATACTTTGATTTGTTGAGTCTTCTAATTGAACCGTCCTTAAGCTGCATTTGAATATATCTAAAATCAGACTGAGCAACATCGTAAAGCTCATCAGGCTCAAGCTCAATTTTTGTGCCATCATTAAGCACAAGTGTCTGAGCTTCAAGCTTGTTACCTGCATACTCAAGATAATTAATATAATGGGCAGAGCTTTTGATATATCCACTGTTAACTATAACCTTTGGCATTATGTATTCACCTTGTTATTAAGATAGGTATGACAGCAGTCAATTACTTCTTCTGCAGACAAATGAAAAAGAGCAACCATTTGACAAAATTTTTCAAAGGTTACTCTCTCAGTCCATCCGTTCTCAATTAAACTTATATAGGATGAATTATAATCAAGCTTTTCAGCAAGCTGTGCCTGTGACAATTTATTCTCCGCTCTAAAGCGTTTTGAATATTCTCCTAATTCCATAATGCACCTCCTCTATTATTCGTTCGGTAAAATTTCATCAAGTCTAAGCACACGGTTGCTGCTCTGAAGAAAATCAACAGCCTGCTTTCTGTATCGCTCTGCATCAGCCGCAGATACATCAAGCTCACTGCAGATAATCATATTCTGAATTGCAGACTGAATCGCAACCTCACTTAATACTCGATTAGATTTATTGTTTATTTCTTTAAGCAACAGATTTATATTTGCCTGCACAATTTTGAGAATTTCTTCATTGATTATAGTAGCCCTGTCAGCCATATATCTATAGTCACGATAAACCTTCAAAGCTTCAACTGCAATTTCTGTTATGGAACAATTATTATCCTTTGCAATTGCGGATATATCCGTATGCAAAGTGTCGGCAACTTTAATCCGAATTTCTTTCATTATTAACACTTCCTTTGCTGCAAATTCTTACTGAAAGCAGTTACTTTCATCAACTTTTCAAGTTGATGCAGGATAAAGGGTATCCACTAAAAAGTGGAATACCCATTCACAAAAGCCAACAAAGTTGGCTTTATTACACAGTTTTTTATAAAAATAAACACTCCACTTTTCAGTGGATTACTTAGCTATTAGAAAAGTAACATATTCCACTCAACGCTCTATATTCGGCGTGGTTAAGCCAAATTCGGTGGGGAATGTTATTCCACTCAAAGTGTTGTTTTCGGTGTAGTTAAGCCAAATTATGAGTGGAATGTCAAATCAATCCGCCAACACAATTGTAAAGCGGATTTCCTGATAAATTATGACGATTATCCCACCCCCAGCACTTGCCGTTAAAATCCTTAACCCAGCTTTCAAGGCTTTGCACCTTAACAACACCTGACAGGTTATGTATTACCAAGCCATTGCCTAAATAAATACCCACGTGTCCGTACTGCTGAGATGCAGTTCCGTAAACTGCAGCGCCTACTTGTATCTGTCCCCAGTCAGAAGAAACTGAAAAAGCTCTGCCTGCACATACAGCACAGTGTGAGCCTGAACGAGAACAACCCGCTTCCTGATACACATCCTCTACCCATTTTTCACACTGATTATATCCCGGTATTATTCCATAATCTTTTGAGGATAACGCTATGTCAACCACACGCTTTTGAATTGAATTTGCATCCTCATCAAGAAATGAAATATCACTGAAATCAAAATCTTCATTATTGTTTATCGGATTTACCAACAACAAATAATTTGTTATCTCTGTTAAATCATCATCTGAAAGAAAAAAAGGAGCTGATTTTAATATATCATTCAATTCAGTTGATGAATAGAAAAAGTATTCCTCCCCTGTTTCATCAGCGTATGTTTTTTCAGCCGTCTTTAATTTCTTCTCAGCATCCTCAATCCGCTGTGTCAGCTTTTGAATTCTTTCACTGTCAGGAGCATCTGATTTTTCTTCAAGAGAAAGTGTTTTTTTCAGATCAGAAATCCTTTTTTGCAATTTTTCAATATCATCTTCGCTCACTGTTCTTTCCTTTGGCTTAGAAAAAACAAAATACTTTTTTATCAAATCAATAATTTCATTTATTTCTACATCAGGGCTATTGCTATTTTTATAGTAAACAGCACGAAGATACGCAGGTTCAAAATCATTGCTTATTTGTAATTCTTCTTTCACAATATCTACAGCCCGGGAATATACATCATTATGAGAACCACCGAGGACTGTAACATATGATGTGGCAAATCCCTGAACAATAACAATCAAGAAAGTGAACAAACACATAATTGCTGCAATGATTTTTAACAGTACACTTCGCCCTTCTTTTGATGCAGCAACAAACAATAAAGCTCGCAAAGCATTAGGCATTTATATCACCCACTAAGCTTACCGAACAGCTTTTTCTCATATGGCAGCTCACCGACCTTCATATAATACTTTTCACCACCGGCTTTCAGTAAACAATACTTCTGCTTCGGTTTTGAAATACATTCAATTTCACCATCTGTAAGCTTTAACAACTTCTGCAAAGGCTCCAGACCGCTTTCATCAGGATGAAACAAAAATTTAAAAGCAGCATTTGATAAAAGGGGCTTTGTAATATGCATAATAATCGGGTCTTTAACATCATCCATATTCTGTGTTGCAACACCTATTAGTGCATCGTATTTTCTGCCTCGCTTTGAAAAATCCCTCAAATATTTTGCTATAACAGGATAATTAGGGTCAAGCAGCAAAGAAAGCTCATCTACATCAAAAAGTATTTTTTCTTTTCTCAGTGATATTCTGTTCCAGACATATGTCATAATATTAAAAATAACAGCGTGCTGACGTGCCAAAGAACCGCCGAGTAATTCAGTTAAATCAAAGTCGATTATTTTTGAATTGCTGATATTTGTATGACCATTTAAAATAAATCCTAATGAACCGTCATAAGCATCCTTCAACATCAATAGCAGCTCGTGATATATTCCCTCTGAAATATGCTCCTGAGTATTATTCTTATAGCTTCTTTCAATAAATCTGTACAACGTGGTGAACGTCGGATAATCGTGTGATACAAGCTTATCAAAATCAGTATTTTCATTGATATTATTCTCTGCATACATATCCTGGGTTAACAGCATTAACGCATCTCTTGTCTGCGCTGATGCTTCAGGATAAAGAACCGTGAAGAATTCTTTTAACCAGCTTAGATGCTGATAAAAAATATTTTTTTGTTTAAATGCATCCGCTGTATCAGAATAAGCAAACGGATCCTCGCTTTCAAGCTCCTTCTCAATATTTTCATCAGTCATCAATCTTCTTACTTCAAAAGGATTTATTATAACCTTTCCTGATGCAGCATTTATTACAGTACCGCCTAAGCGCCGAACCATTTCAATATAATCCTTATCAGGGTCGAGAATAAAAACAGTTTTTCCTGAAAATATCATTTGGGATATTATTTTCTTCTGAAGCCAGGTTTTACCCTGCCCGGGTATTCCGAAAATAGAAAAATTACCATTTGTTATTTCAGAACTGCGCTGAAAAAAATCAAGAAATACATATCCGCCATTATCTGTTTTTCCTAACCATAAGCCTTTTGCATCATTTTTATTTGAAAAAGAAAACGGATAGAGCTTTGCAATACTTCTTGAAGGAATATTGTTAGCAGCTTTAATAAACAAATCCCTTCCGATAGGGCTTACTCCCATAAAGCCTTCGATTTGATTAAATCTCAGAATATCATATGTTATTTTATAGCCGCCGAGAATTGTAGTAATTTTATTCTGCTTTGCATCAAGCTCTTTATCGGTTTTTGCATAAAACTCTACAAATATATTAGTATAATATATTTTGTTTTTGCCTTCCTGAAGCTGCCTGTAAAAGCTTTTGATATTCTGCTCTTCAAAGTCCGCATCAGATTTCTCTGTAAACTTATTGGAATTTCGACCCTTGGCAAGCTTATTATTAACCTGATTATTAATCAATGTCTGAGCTGTAGCCTCATTAAGCGGTTCACATCTTAGTGAAAATGTAGTACCCGGCAGATTTGATAATTTACTAAGTGCACACTGAACCTCGATATTGCTCGGAAAATTTCTAACCATTATAACTCTGCGCATAAAATCATTCTGAATATAATGACGAGGAAGAAAATCCATACTAAACGGAGTGAGCCTTTTTGTAAGCATAATGCTTGCATAATCTTCAAGCGACATCTTTTTTATATCAGCTTTTTTTGGCTCGTTTATTTGTGCTGCTTTCATATTTCTCAAGCACCTCCTTATCAAATGAATAAATATCTAAAGTTGAAAACTCTCTTAAAAAGAAATTTCTGAGAACTGTTGTTATTTCAGCTTTTGAAGCTTCAGAGCAATTCATATTTTGAGAATCAACAGCATCTTTAAAGCTGTTCAATTCCTGCTCTGTTTTTGCTCTTATAACAAAATAATATGCCCTCTGCACCGAGTGCGCACCATCGCTGTTATTTTCCAAAGTTGTAAGCTCATTAACTATCTGCTGAGTATACTCACTATACTGCTCTTCCATACTGTCAAAAAACTCAATATTCTTAGATAAATCCTCTACCTTATCAAGACCAAACATCTGTATCGGTATGTTGGCAGCATCAAGAAAATCCGAAAGCCTTTTTATTTCAATATCCTTTTCTCTTTTTGTTAAAATAGAAAGATTAGGTGGATAAAAACGATATAAGTATACTTTTTCACTTCCGACCTCTATATAATTATCTCGAACGAAAAAATACAACAGTCTTTCCATCGGTGAAAGCTTACTCATTATCATCACCCCCTATCTGACTGAATCTCTGAGGCTTAAAATAATAATTTATTAAAACCTTAACAAATTCTCTTGCATTTGCACCTTCAATAATTCTTGCTGAGGTTACAAGATAAAACGCCGGTATAACCAGCAGTTTAAACTTAAAAGAAACACATATTGCCAATATCATTACTACTGTAATAACAAGCTCCCATACAGTAAATCCCCACACTAAAAAAGGGTCATTCAAGCGTGGAGGTATTAAATCCTTATCCATAAACACTCCTATCTGATTGCCATAATTCCAACCTGTGCTGCAATTGAGCCGAAATTTCCCTGTGTACCGCTTGACCAGCCATATTTATTCAGCACTTTGCTTACTGCAGGCATTGCAAGCCAGCAGGCAAAACAAGGAACTATATTATCTGCGCCGAAAAATGAAGCTCCGAGGAAAAACAGAACATATATAAATACATATGTCAGTACTATAGATGCCATCTGTCTGAACCACTCACCCATTTTCGTTGTATCTCCTCTGAGGACATCAGGAATATATAATGCCGCTGTAAAAATATGTACAAACATTACACCAAATCTTTTTAACGAGCTTACTGCAAAAAACACAACTGAAAAAATAATTATGATTAGAAAAATAACATTCATTAATGCTTTAATTGCAATATTACTGCCGATAACCGCATTGACAATTTCCTGAATACTAAGCTCAAAATCATTTGCATCTATGGTAATTCCAAAATATGTAGTAATCTTATTTGAAAGCTCCATACAAAGTATTGCAATCCACCTTGAAAAGCCTGCAAATGCAAAGGCTTTAGCTACATTAGTAAATACTACTGACCAATACACCGGCTTATCCGATGCCTTTTCCTCAGCAATATCTACCACTACAACTAATAACGCAACACCGAAAACAAAGTAGTTTATCCATGTTGAGAAATCCATAAATGCATCAATTATTTCATTTTCAAAAAAAGAAAAAACATATTGATTAATAAATGATATTGCAAATGCAGATAACACAAGCAATTTTTCTTCGAGCCAGTCTATTAAGCTGTTGAAAAAATAGCCTGATATATTAGTTACAACATTTCCCATACTTTACTGCCCTACTACCAACCACAGCCATGTACGTGCACTGAGTACCAGGGCAATTACAACAACTATAACTACACAGGCAACAATATTCTTTGAATAATCGTCGCCATCCCTGTGTTTTTTAACACATTTTGCAATAGCAAAAAGCAGTACTCCTGCTAATATAACAGAAATAATCGGTATAGCCACTTCATTTACTAAGAACTTTATTGTATCGGTTGCTTCGTTCTTTGCTGCGGTAATTCCTGATTTTACATCCAGCAACAATGGGTCATTGATAATTTCACTTAATTTGTTCAACGTGGTATCATCCTTTCCGGTGCCGCTGCTTTTGACACCTCTTGTATTTGTTTGTTTTGATTATTTTCAGGCATATATCTGCTTTCCGATAAAGCCTGTAAATCATTATTAAAATCCTTTGTATGAGGTACTTTATCAACAATACGCCCCTGATAACCTAACTCTCTTAAATCTCTTCTTGTTTTCTCTCTGTAGGCTTTTCCGGCATTATCATTGTCATAACCTAAATATACGGTGTTAATCTGCGGATGAGAAGAAACATAATTGAGAACAGGGTTTCGTGACGGTCCGCATGTTGCAACATAATCGTATGCATTTGGATTATATCCGTGCAGCTCAAATAATGTCATTGCTGATGCACTGTCAATAATTGCCTCTGTAACAAAAAGCTTTGTACTGCCGTTATCCATATACCATGCATGAGCAAAGTCACTGCCCTCGATAATTCGTGTAAACGGTCGGCTTTTCCATTCAGGAATAAACTCGTTTGAAGCACGCTGGAAACAAAAGCTTTCTTTACCGTTATGATAGCCTACAAAGGTTACATTGCCTCTGACATCCTCATAAACTAAATGACGCTTGAACAAATCAGTCACAACCGATTTGCTCAAGCATCTTTTTTTAGTCAAATATGAATATGCCTTTTTATAGGTTCCTGATTGTTTTTCAGGAAGAACTAATGGCTTTTTGATTTCTGATTTTGCTTTAGGAACGTGTGTCTTTCGCTCTTTTTTCCAAGCAGGGTCATCATTTAACTCCTTTGCAAGCATTTCTATTGCATCTCTGTTGCTGATACCATAATAATACTCTGCAAAGTTGATTACATTAAGCCTTCTGTTATCCCCTGTTCCCGGATGAAAATATGTATTGTTATCAAACACTCTGACACTTCCGTGTTCCTTGCAGCCATAGCAATTACCTATTCTGTAAAGAGTCCAGCCGTGATGTTCCATATATTCCTTTAAGTCGATACTCTCAAGAATTCTGTCAACTGTTCTTCCCATATCAACCTCCTATATAAAAACACACAGTAAATTAATAAACATACGCATATCTGTAAGCAGCCTTGATAAGAGCTTCGCTGTACTTT
>X363_Desmarests_Spiny_Pocket_Mouse__coassemble_777_pt1 | contig 15484 bp, 19 predicted proteins | sample X363_Desmarests_Spiny_Pocket_Mouse__metabat2_high_PE_020 | metagenome-assembled genome bin X363_Desmarests_Spiny_Pocket_Mouse
AAAAATCGAAGAAAAGAAACAGCAGCAGGTGTTCTTAATATCTGTGTCACTTTCTAACACAAAATATTTATCTATATATTAATTACTATTTATATAGAAATTCGTCAAAATAATCAGAGCTCCGGCTCTGATTTGAGACTTGATACAAGTAATAAAATAACGACCAGTTCTATTATGAAGGAGAATAAAAAATGCCCTGGATTAAAAAAGAATATGACCTTGGGAATATGAAATTTATAGAAAAAAAGTATGCATCACGATATGGAGCAAAAAAAGAGGTTGCTCACATTATCAAAAAAGATGCAGAAAACAAAACGAGCGAAATTCAGCAATGGGTGAATGACAGAAATGCAATGAAAAGATTTGCTATTCTGGCAAATGCAAATTTCAGTGAGGATGATTATTTTATTACATACACATTCAGACGAGGCACTATTCCTCCGTCAAAAGAAGAGTGCAAAAGGCTCTGGGCTAAATTCAGAAGAAAAATGAGAGAAGCTTATAAAAAAGCAGGACTTGATTTTAAATATCTCTATGTATTTGAGCATGAAGGGGTAAGACCGCATTTTCATATACTGTTCAATAATGACGGTATGAACATCAAGGATATGCCTAAGTGGGAATATGGCAGACCAGAAATTATTCCTCTTGATAACAGAGAATACCACACCATCGGTGAATACTTTGTTAAGCGTGTTTACGATATGGAAAAAGGCGAGTTCAGACCAAAGGGCGAAATCGGCAGCAGCAGAGGCAATCTCTTCAGACCTGAGCCGACAATTACATTGCTTGACGGTCCTGACTGGGATGATATTCCTGAGGAAGAGGCAGGTTATGAGATTGACTATGACAGCCTTGATAACGGTTATATTGAAGTAGTTGAAAATCGTCTCTCTTTCCGTTATCAGAGTTATAGACTCATGAAACAGAAGATTATTTCGTAAACTGTTAAGAATTGTTAAGGTGGCTTGCGTGCACACGCAAGTATTAAATTCTGTAATTTGCTTATCTTATAATTAGCAGCAGGGGGATTATATGAAATATAAAGAAGGCAAAATGACAATAGAAAGACTTGAAAAATACAGGAGTGTAAAGAGGCAGATTGAAATATTCAGCTCTGATTTGGGCATTTCATATATAAGTGGTGTTGATACGACAAAGCCTTCTGTTCAATCAGGTAAAAAAAGCACTCCTGCTGAGGATATGGCATTGAGGCTATATGAGATTGACAAGAGATGCTACAGCGAATATAAACATTTAATATCCGAGCTGGAGTATATGACAAAATACATAATGCATATTAAAGACGAGCAAATTAAAGAAATTGCAATACGTAAATTTATGCTTGGTCAGACCTATGAACAAATAGGCAATGCAATGTTTTTTTGACAGAACAACGGCTACAAGAAAGCTGAAAAACTATATTGCACACAATGCACACTGAATATATGCTATTATATAAAATGTGAACAAATGAAATTTAGCAGCAGGTCAATGCTGATATTCGGTGCTTAAGGGGGAAGTGATTGTGGCAAGCGGGAAAATGGAGTTGTTCGCTCGTGAATATGTTAAGGATTATAATGCAACGCAGGCTGCAGTCAGATCAGGCTACAGCGAAAAAACTGCAAGTTCTCAAGGTAGCAGGTTGTTGAAAAATCCTAAGGTTTTGGAGCTTATAAAGGAAAATCAAAAGAGCTTGGTTGAGAGTTCCTGCCTGAGTGAAGAGAAAATTATAATTGAATTGCTTAATATATACGAATGCTGCAAGGGTGGTAAGCCTGTTAAGAAATGGGATTATGATAAGCATGATTATTGCGAAACAGGAACGTATGAATTTGATTCAAAGGGTGCTCTTAATGCCCTTAAGCTTTTGGGAATGCATCTGGGAATGTTTAAACAGAAGGTTGAGCTTTCAGACAATATTGATGACAGCATAAAGGAAATGGAGGCTTATTTTGCAAAGCAAAGAGAAAATACTTGATTTGCTGTGGAACGAGCCATACAGAGTAGGTCACTGGGTAGGCTTCAAGGATTTGACGTTGTTACATAATGAATGGCTAAAATCCTTTTTATATGCCGAATCAGATCAGACACTGCTTGCACACCGAGGTAGTTATAAAACCTCGGATTTATCTTTGTTTCTTGCAATTCATACGATTATTAAACCGAATGAAAATGTTATGTTTTTTCGTAAAACAGATACAGATACTACTGAAGTTATTAAGCAGGTTTCAAAAATACTTGAAAGCGGATGTGTTCACAGCATTGCCAAAACGCTTTACGGCAGGGATTTTAAACTGCTTAAGGATACCGACAGTGAGATACACACGGATTTATGCACATCAATAAAGGGCTCAAGTCAGATACTCGGGCTTGGTATCGGAACATCAATAACAGGTAAGCACGCTGACATAGTAGTCACTGATGATATTGTGAATTTAAAGGACCGAATAAGCAGGGCAGAGCGTGAACGCACTAAAACTCAGTATATGGAGCTGCAGAACATTAAAAACAGAGGCGGACGTTTTATTAATACAGGCACACCATGGCATAAAGAGGATGCAATATCCATTATGCCGAATGTAAGGCGGTATGACTGTTATAATACAGGATTAATGAATAAAGAAGAAATTAAGGCTATCAGGGCAAAAATGACTGATAGCCTTTTTGCTGCCAACTATGAGCTGAAGCATATTGCTGATAAGGATGCAATGTTCAGGTCACCTCAATATACAACAGACAGAGCTCTTATTTATAACGGAATTGCTCACATTGATGCAGCGTATGAGGGCGCAGATAAAACAGCATTTACGATTATGAAAAAGTATTGCAAAGACGGTGTTGATAAATATATCGGCTTCGGCAAGCTGTGGGATAAGCATGTTGATGATTGTATTGATGAAATAAAGAGTTACCTTACTTTATTTCGTGCAGGTACTGTTTACTGCGAGAAAAACGGTGACAAGGGATATTTGAAAAAGAAACTGACAAATCAGGGAGTGCACGCAAAGGGATATTTTGAATCAATGAACAAGCACATCAAGATATCAACATATCTTAAGGCTGCCTGGTCAAATACAGAATGGCTTGACGATACTGACCCAGAATATATAAATCAGATTTTAGATTACAGTGAATTTGCTGAGCATGATGATGCTCCTGATTCGGCTGCCTGTCTGATCAGAAAATTCAGCACTAAGTCTAAATACAATAACAGCCTGAAGGGAGGAATATAAATGGACCATATGAAAAATTATAAAATGACAAAAATATTCAGAATGTCTGAGCAGCAGGTCCTTAATGAAAAACTGCTTAATGATTTCATACAGGCTAATTTAAGAATTACTGAGATAAAATACAGACCGCTTGACAGAGCGTATAACAGTGATTATGAAATTTTCCATTTGCCTAATAAGGAAAGCTGGAAGCCTGATAACCGTCTTGCTGTTAATTTTGCAAAATATATTGTAGACATTTTTAATGGCTTCTTTATAGGAATACCTATAAAAATGAGCTGTGAAGATGAAAATGTAAAAAAATGTATCGAGTTTCTGGACAGCTATAACAATCAGGATGATAACAATGCAGAGCTATCAAAAACAATGTCTATATTCGGCAGAGCATATGAGATGTATTATAATGACGAGCAGGGAGAAATAGGCATTGTCAATACAACACCTATGGAATCATTTATGATTTATGATGATTCGGTATTAACAAGAAAGCTCTATTTTGTACGTTATTATTTTGATGCTGACGGCAATCTTAAGGGCTCTTTCAGTGATAAGCATAAGGTAACTTATTTTAAATATAAAAACGGCAGCAGCGGCAGTATGTATATACACAAAAAAACAAAATACCATGGTTTTTCTGATGTTCCTGCAACGGAATTTGTTGAGAACAAGGAAAGAATGGGCATATTTGAAAGTGTAATGAGCCTTATTGATGCATATAACAAGACACTGAGCGAAAAGGCAAATGACGTTGATGCTTTTGCAGATGCATACTTGAAAATCATAGGACCCGGTGTTGAGCAGGAAAATATGGTTAATATCCGCAGCAACAGAGTAATTAATTTTGAAACTGATGGTGACAGTGCTGATGTTGACTTTTTAGTAAGACCATCAGCAGACTCCACACAGGAAAACCTGCTTGAAAGAATAAGGGATGATATTTTCTTTACCGCAATGGTTGCTAATATTTCTGACAAGAATTTTGCAGCACAAAGCGGTATAGCTCTGCAGTACAAGCTGACAGCTATGAGTAATCTTGCAAAAGCCAAGGCAAGAAAATTTACTGCAGGACTTAATCAGCGTTATAAGATTATATTTTCAAATCCTGTATTACAAATGCCGGGTGATGCATGGCTGCAGCCTAAATTTACATTTACAGAGAATTATCCTGTCAACATAGCTGATGAGGCTGAAACTGCTGCTAAACTGTCGGGTGTAACTTCAAGGGAGACACAGCTTTCTGTTCTTTCGATTGTTGATGACCCTGATGAAGAAATGAAAAAAATTGAGAGTGAGCTGACATATGACAGCTTTGATACCTCAGGATATAATATAGAGCGTACAGCTGATAGTGCAGAGGAATAATATGTATTGGAGTGAAAGACAAAAACAGCTTTTTGCACAGCTTGAAAAGGATGAAAAGCAGTTAAATAAAAGGTTAATTGCATATTATAAGCTGGAATACAGCAAGCTTGATAAAGAAATAGCGGCATTTTATCAGAAATATGGTGTTAATGATATTATTGAATACCGAAGCTTAATGGAGGCTCTGTCTGACGAGGACAGGATTTTGCTGATTGAACAGATGGACGAGTTTGCAAAGCAGTACCCTCAGTATTCTCATTTAATGCCTGTAAGGAAAAATATATATAAGCTTAACAGACTTGAGGGCTTGCAGCAGTCGGTTGTGATGCATCAGCTTAAGATCGGAGCGGTTAATGACAGTACTGTATCCGAATATCTGAAAAAACAGGCACTGAGGGGAGTAACAGCGGCTGTCGAGGCAATGGGCTTTGGTAAGGAGTTTTATTCTGAAAATTCAGGTATATTAAAAAATATTGTGGGAGTGCCTTGGTGTAACGGTAAAAACTTTTCGGAAAGAATCTGGGATAACACAAATAAGCTTGCTTATTATTTGACAACAGATATTTCGCAGGGCTTTGCAAGGGGTGAAAATTATCAGAAGCTTACAAAGCAGTTGAGGGAACGCTTTTTAAATGTAAATGCCAAGGATGCATACAGACTTATATATACCGAGGGTACATATGTTATGGCTGAGGGAACAATGCAGCCATTTACAGAGGACTTTGAAAAGTACAGAGTATCAACTGCTGCTGATGGCAATGTGTGTCCATTGTGCAGTGATTTATCGCACAGTGTGTTTTATATTAAAGACAGAGCAGCAGGTGTTAACTTTCCGCCACTTCATCCATGGTGCCGCTGCACCTTTGAAATTGTTGTTGATGACTGGGATGAGTGGATTGAAAACTATGAGGCGAAATACAATAAGCAACAAGCTCAGAAAGTATTGAAATCTTTTGGCGAAAATGGTATGATTAATGCAAATAATAGCAAAGAGGTTTCGGATGTGCAGTATATAGGCAAAATTAAAAAGAATATATACAAGTGTGTTTCTTCGGATATTATTACTGATGAGATAATAATTACCGAAAAACAAATTGAACATATTAAACACCGACATCCTAATGATTATGAACGCTTCAGTATGTATTTTGAAGAGATTGTATCCGAACCTGATTACATTATTGAGGCAAATAAACCTAACAGTGCTTTGGTTTTAAAAGAAATACAAAGTGAAGATGAAAAGTTTAAAACAGTAGTACGCATTGCTACTTCAGGAGACAATCCTGATTTTAAAAATTCAATTATAACATTTATGAAAATTGATGATAAAGAATGGAACAGAATCATAAGAAACAAAAAAATTCTTTACAAATCGGAATAAATATTGTACAATAAACATAGGATAAAGAAGGTTGCTTGAGGTGGAAGATTTCGTACAGTCCACACGCCGATGGTACTGACAGGACATTGTCCGAGAGATGCAGGAGAGTTGTACGCCTGCCAAGTAACCGACTTTATCCATAATTAAATAATGAATAAATAAGCACTTTGCAGTCGACTGCAGGGTGCTGTTTTTATGCCCATTTTCAGAAAGGAAATATTATGATTGAGATTAGAGCAGATCCAAAACGAATTGCTCTGTATGGTCATGCAAATTATGCAGAGCAGGGCAAGGACATAGTTTGTGCCGCAGTGTCGGCGCTGGTTTATACCTTACAGGAAAGTATAGAGAAGCTTACAGATGACAATGTAGGTTTCTCTTTTTTCGACTTTGCCACTGTTATTGAGTTTGACGGACTGAGCACCGAAGCGGATATTATTATAAATTCGTTTCTTATAGGCTGCAGTCTTATTGCAGGAGCTTATCCCGACAATGTAAAGCTGATTTACAGTGAGTAAATATAATTTTTATTACAGGAGGAAATTTATGAAAAAATGGAAAACATCTAAAAAGCCTATTAACCTTCAGTTGTTCGCAGAGTCTGAGGGAGAGGGCGGAGCAGAAGGAAAGGACACAGCACAGCCAAATAATGATAGTAATAATCAGGATGATAAGCCCGACAGTGCTGAAAAGACCTATACCGAGGCAGAGCTTAATGCTATTGTTGAGCAAAGGCTTGCTGATGAACGTCAAAAGGCTGATGAGGAAAAAAGCGAGGCTGAGAAGCTTGCTAATATGAATGCTCAGGAAAGGGCAGAGTATGAGCGTGATCAGCTTCAGGAAAAGCTGAATCAGCTTGAGAATGAGAAGGCAATTGCACAGATGACATCAACTGCGAGAAAAATACTGTCTGATGCAGGTATCAATGCACCTGATGAAATTGTTTCAGTGCTTGTTTCAAAAGAGGCTGATAAAACAAAAAGTACAATCAACGGTTTTATTACTCTTTTTAATAAGACTGTTGAAAACGCTGTTAAGGATGCATTGAAGGGAGCACCGCCGAAAACAAGTGATGCAGCAGGTGTAACCAAGGAACAAATTATTGCTATTAAGGACCCAATAGCAAGACAGGCAGCTATCAGAGAAAATATTGAATTATTCAAATAAATAAAGGAGTTATTATACTATGAACAAAATTAAAGACAATAAAAAAATCAATCTTCAGCGTTTTGCGGCAGAAAATAATCTGACTGTTACTGCTGATATTGAACCGGCAATATCTATTGATTTTGCAGATCGTTTTCATCAGAATATTGATGGTTTATCGGAAATTCTCGGAATTACGAGTATGATGCCTATGAAAGCCGGTGACCAGATTAAAATTTATAAGACAACTGTGACAAAGGTCGGTGCACAGGTAGGTGAGGGCGAAACAATTCCGCTCAGCAAGGCAAATGTAAAGCTTGCAAAAACTATTACTGTTGATATTGAAAAGTACCGCAAGGCAACATCAATTGAGAGCATACAGAAAAGAGGCTATGAGCCAGCTGTTAATAAGACGGATAAGGCACTGGTGCAGCAGTTGCAGAAGGGTTATAAATCAAAGTTTTTTGCTCTTCTTGAGGAAGGCACTGCCGTTTCATCCGGCACAAGCTTTCAGGATGCAATTGCACAGGCTTGGGGAAAGCTCAGTGAAATTTATGAGGATGAAAGTGTTGAAGCAGTTTATTTTGTAAACTCTCTTGACCTTGCTGATTATCTCGGTCAGAAAAACCTTACTACTGAAACCTTGGCAGGCTTTACCTACATAAAAGATTTTCTCGGTCTTGGCACAGTTATTGTTTCTCCGTCTGTAACTAAAGGCAGCATCAAGGCAACTGCCAAGGAAAACCTCAATGGTGCGTATATTGATGTGAAAACAGGCGAAATTTCAAAGGCATTCACCTTTACAACTGATGAAACAGGCTATATCGGTATGCTGCATACTGCAAAGACTGATAATGCAACCCTTGAAACATTGCTTGTAGGCGGTGTTCTTTTCTGGGTTGAGAGGCTTGACGGAGTGGTTATTTCTTCAATTCAGATTACCTCTCAGAACACATCTCAGGGTACTGAACAGAATACTACTAAAAATACTGAACAGAATGCAGGGGCTTAAAGCTGTGCTTGACAGAATCTATGAAAGGGTCGAAAAAAGACTGCATAATGATGCCGACTTTAAGGTGACCATAATTAAGGAGTATATCTGTACAGTAGTTGACCGATTGTGCATAAGGCTGAATACTGATGAGCTGCCTGAGTCTTTCTGTTCAATAGCTGTTGATGCGGTTGTGAAAATGCACCGACGAGCATTTTATGAAGGTATTTCCAGCGAAAATGATGGCGGTGCTTCTGTTTCTTTCGTTAATGATATTCTCAATGAATATGAAACAGAGATTGCTCAGTATAATCTTGGTAATAAAAAGAAGGTGCGTTTTTATTGAGATGGGAAAAATGTCAGCTTATTGCAAACGCTGAAAGCGGCAGCACTGATGAACTGGGTAACAGAAGCTTTGTAAAAACTGTTACGGCAGACACCTTCTGCAGAATTTCCGAACTGACAGCAAAGGATTTAAAAATCTATGAGAGGACAGTGTCTGATAAAACGCTGAAGTTTTTACTGCGTATTCCTTTTGCTGAAACTCAGGGGTGTGATTATATCAGGCTTAACAATACTGAATACAGCATTGTTGAAACAGCCCCCTCAGGACGTTTTACAATATGCTTTTGCGATAAGAAAGGAAAATCCTGATGGCAAATTATAAAGTGTCTGTAACAGGCACTGAGCCTCTTGAAAGAGTGCTTAAAGCTAAAAGTATGATAAGATTTGATACGGCTGCAACAAAGCAGCTCACACAAATGCTTAACAGGGCACGGCAGCAGGGTGGAACTCCCGTTGATACCGGTGAGCTGCGTATATCTTCTGCAAAGGATGACCATACAATGGGATATACAAAGGATTATGCCGCTCATGTTGAGTACGGTCATAGAACTCGTGACGGCGGCTTTGTGAAGGGGCAGCGATATCTGCAGAGAAATGTCGAAGCACAGGCACCGATTTACAGAGCAGATTTAATAAAAGCAATAGGTGATAAATAATGTACAGAAAAGTAAGCGTGACCGATTTGCAGAAAGCAATTCAGTCAAAGATTGAAGATAAAACAGGACTTAGGTGTTATGACTTTGTTGAAAAGAATACACCAAGTCCTTTTTATTTTATTGAATTTATAAGCAAACAGCCGAATGACACAAAAACAATGCTGCGTGAGAGCTTTTCGTTTTATATTCATTCCATAGCAGAGCCGGGAAACTCTTCTGTGGGAATATATAAGCTTATACAGTCACTTGATGAGGCACTGGGCGAGGATGTCAGTCTGCCGCAGGATTTTGAACTGATAAGACAGGTTAACAACGGTGTGCTTAATATCAAGACTGATGAAACAAACGAAAAGCATTCAATATCGGAATTTGTTTTTGATATATGCTACGGCTACAAAATTAAATGAAAGGTTGGTTTATTATGAACGAATTTGATAATAAAGCGTATTACAACGATACCATAACAAAGGCAACGGCAGGTAAGGATTTGCTTTTGACTATATGGGACAGAACAGGCGAAAATCTGCTTGTTATCGGCGGACAGAAGGGCTTGACAATCAACCGCTCCGCTGATTCTATTGAAATCAATTCCAAGGACACCGAAGGAAGCTGGAAAAGCAAGATTTCAGGTATGAAGGAGTGGAGCATTGACACTGACGGATTGTACGTTAACGGTGATGCAGCTCACAAAAGGCTCTCTGAAGCATTTGAGGAGGGTGACTATGTATGTGTTAAGGTTATAAATAAAAAGGCTCAGAAGGGAATGTTCGGCGGTCTTGCCACCATTACCGATTATCCTATTGAGGCGCCTTATGATGATGCAGTAACATATTCACTTACACTTGAGGGTGCAGGAAAGCTTGTTGACCTTACGGAAAATCCGCTTGAAAATGATACAATGCCGAACAGTATAGCATCCGACAAAAATACTCAGACAGTACAGACAGCAGAAGAAGGAGAATAATCAATGGCAGAACTTATTTATGACGAAAAAGAATATGAGCTCAAATATAATCTTAAGAGAATTGAGATGATTGAGAGCAATACATCTATGCCTACAATGGCACAAATAAGCCGTACAGGCGGTTATTTCGGTGTCAGTGACCTTAAGGTTTATCTTTCTATGGGATTAAAGGAAAAGGGTGCTGATGCCTTTGTTATGCCAAGACCTGCCGAGAAGATTGCAGAGGCAATCATTGAGCAGGACTACAGGGCAGCCTGTGCAGCAGTCCTTGAGGGTTTGGAGCGTGACTGTCCTTTTTTCTTCCGGAGCAATTAATCAGTTTTGATTACTTTTCAGACGAAAATAATACTGAATTTAAGAGAATAGCGGGTCCGTATCGGAAAGATATGGACTTCGCTTTTTTTGTTGTAAATTTCGGTTATTCAAAATCTGATTATGAGGCTCTTACCCCAAGGGAAAAGGCTTTTATTTATAAAGCATGGGAAAACAAAAAGATTTCAGATATGTGCAGTACATACAATGCCTGTTATACAGCGTTCTTTAATGCTAACCGTTCAAAAAAGCAAAGAGCAATCAAGTTTCTTAAGAAGAAAGAACAGGCAGTTGATGAAAATGTTTTGTCTGAAAACAAGGCTGTTATTAAACAGGCTGATAAAAATGATGGCGACTGGATAGCAAAAATCTATAAAGCAAACGGCTTGCCTTATAAAAGGAGGTTGGCGGTAAATGCCTGATTATAAAATATCTGCAAAAATTGTAGGTGATTCAAAAAGTTTTGAAAAGGCTTTTGAAACTGCCAACAGAGCAGTTGAAAGCTTTGATGCAAGGGTCGGCGGTATTACAGGTGGACTTAAAAATATAGGCGGATCGTTAACAAATGTGGGCGGAAAGCTGACCAAGTTTGTTACAAAGCCTGCTATAGGTGCAGTGTCGGCATTAACAGGTATAACGCTTGTAAAGGGCTTTGAGCGTTTAACAGGAATTGATGATGCAAAGGCTAAATTAATGGGTTTAGGGCACAGTGCTGACAGTGTTAAAAACATTATGGATTCAGCACTTAAATCCGTTAAAGGTACATCCTATGGTCTTGATGAAGCGGCAACCACTGCTGCAGGTGCTGTTGCAGCAGGTGTTAAGCAGGGGAAGGAGCTTACGAGATACTTGTCACTGACTGCCGATGCAGCAGCCGAGGCAGGTGCATCAATGAGCGATATGGGCTCAATCATCAATAAGGTGCAGACCTCACAGGTTGCATATACGGATAATCTGAATATGCTTGCTGACAGAGGCTTGCCTATATATCAGTGGCTTGCTGATGAAGCAGGGACAACTGCGGCGGCTGTTAAGGATATGGCTAAGGAAGGCGAGATTTCCTCTGATATGTTCCTTAATGCTATTGAAAAGAATATCGGCGGTGCAGCTAAGATTATCGGTGAAAACTCCTTCAAGGCTTCAATTGCAAATGTGGGTGCTTCGATAGGCAGAATAGGAGCAAATTTTCTTGATGCAGGGGGAAGCGGTGCAGGTTTTTTCACTACATTAAAGCCTCTTATAACTGATTTAACGAATGACCTTGGTCTGATAGAAGGTAAAGCCTCGGCATTTGGTGAAAAATTCGGTGAAAGCTTTAAAACAATTGTGGACAAGGTACAGGAGGGCAGGGAATATTTTAAAAGCCTTTCCGAAGAAGCACAGACATCAGCACTCAAAACTGCAGGTGTAGGCTCTGTTATGGCTGTTGGACTTGGTCCTGGAATTGCCGCCGTAGGTAAAGGGCTTATTATGACTGCTAAATTCAGTGATGGTGCCTTATCACTTGTAAAAAAAGTTCAATCTTCATTTCAATCAATGCCGAGTGTTTTATCTTCTGCAAGTAAAAGTATATTTACTTTATTAAAGAACACTAAAACTGAAACTCAAAATACTTTTTCTTATTTTTCAAAATCTTTTGGTAATGCAAAAGTAGGAATAAATGGTTTACTCAGTGCCTTTAAAGGTTCAGGCGATTTTTCTGGTAATTTTGTTGGTGGATTAAGAAATATAGGTGCAAGTTTTGTCAGTTTTGAAGCAGGTTTAAATAATACAAGAGGAGCAATAGGAAATTTACTCGGAAGAGCAGCAGGCTTTGCCCCTGTATTTCTGAAAGGTTTCAGCATAGCAGCAGGCTTAGGCGTTGTGTTTGCAGGATTAGGCTTGTTAAATCAGGGCTTTGGTGATCAGATTGAAAGTCTGCTCAATACTGTTACTGAAAAAGGACCATATATTATAACAAATCTCTGCAATGGTATTTCTTCAAAATTACCAAATTTACTTCTTCAGGGAGGTAATTTAATAAACAGCTTTTTAAATGCCATAATTGCAAATGTACCTGCTCTTTTGTCAGGCGGCACAGAGATAATCACAACGCTTGTAAGCTCAATAGGCAATCAATTACCTACACTTATTCCGACAGCACTAAAGCTTGTTTTAACGCTGGTTAACGGCTTGCTTTATAATCTGCCTAAGATTGTTACAACAGGCTTGGATCTGATTGTCGGTCTTGTTAATGGCTTGATTAAAGCTATACCAACACTGATAGATGCAGCGCCTCGCCTGATTACTAATCTGATAACGGGAATATGTAATATGCTCCCTCAGATTATTACCACAGGTATTACGCTTATTACTCAGCTTGCTGTCGGATTGATTCAGGCTATACCTGAGCTTGTCAAAGCTGTCCCTAAAATAATTGATGAGCTGAAAAGCTCCTTTTCAAGCTTTGACTGGGGCGAAATCGGCCGAAACATTATTGACGGAATTAAAAATGGCTTGTCCTCAGTTGCTTCAAGTCTTATACAGGCAGCAAAGGACGTTGGCGGTCAGGCACTTGACGGTATCAAGAAAAAGCTTGGTATTCATTCTCCGTCAAGAGTATTCAGGGATCAGGTCGGTAAGATGATGAGTATCGGTCTTGGTATCGGATTTGTGAAAAATCTGCCTGTTAAAGCTATGACAAGCGGTGTTTCAAAGGCTGTCAGCAGAATTAACGGTAATTCCTTTGAAATGGGTGCAACAGTAGGTACGAGCAATATGTCAAGTGTTACCACCCATATGATAGAGGATATTTCGCTCAATTATGGTATGGCGGCAGCGATGGCAAGCTCGGCAAACAGCAGCTTCGATGTTGAAGAGCTGGGGGCTTATATTATAACCGCTGTCAACTGTCAGGCTGCTTTAATGGCTGATGCACTAAAGGATGGTGTTTCGTCAATGAAGCTTGTTCCTCGTGACAGAGAAGCTTCAAGATATATCGCATCAATACAGCTAGGATAAGGGGGATATATGAATTTTTATTATGTAAATTCCGCAGGAAAAAGGATAAATTTTTATGAATACCCCTATTTGTTTCAGGAGGGTAATATTCTTGATTACAGTTGGAAATATGATAATGATAATCTTAAAATAAGCAATATTCATAAAGAGCCGGGTGAGCGTTCCTTCAAGCTTGCTTTATTGCCTGATGTACAGCTTTCTCTTGCAGAACGCAAAAGGCTTCTGCAAGAGGCTGCAAACAATGTGTTTGAAGTATTTGAGTATGATGTCTGCAATAATTCTTACGGCAGACTTTATTCGGAAACAGGCTACTATCTGTCTTGTATGATTTTATCATCAAATAAATCTGAATGGCTGAATGGTGTTCCCTATATGTTTCAGGAGTTTACGCTTATAACTCAGATGGATTTCTGGCTTAAAGAAACCAAGTATTCATATTTTCCTATGACTAAAACAGAAAACAGCGGTTTTTCATTTCCGTTTGACTTTGCTTTTGACCTTGGCAGACAGCCTGTAGGCAGGGTTAATATTGATACCGATAACTTTTTATCTTCTGATTTTATTCTTACAATTTACGGAAGTGTGTTAAACCCGAATATAAGCATAGGTGAAAACAGCTATGGACTTAATTGTGAGATTAAGAAGGATGAAAGAGTTGTGATTTCTCTTCTTAATGGTGAAAGAAATATAAAGTGTATTGACAAATTCGGAAATGTAAAAAATTATTTTGAATACAGAAGCAAGAAAAGTTCTGTTTTTGCACCGATTAAAAGCGGAATTAACAGTATTGTCTGGAACGGCGAGTTCGGTTTTGATTTGGTTATTGTTGACAGAAGGTCAGAGCCTAAATGGCAGATACCTGAGAAATTTGAGGATATAGCCGTTACTGAAAGCATTGAGGAGCAGCAGGAAGAAATAGAGGAGAAAGCGTGGATTTTATAATTACAGATTCAGAAAGACGTGAGCTCGGTTTTATTGACCGGGCTTCAAGTCTTGATATAGATATAGGTGTCACAAATGATTTTGAACTGATAATAAAGCTTGATGATTATTCCGCTTCAATGTATTCACCAAAAAATTTTATAATATGTCCGAATACTGAATACGGCGGAATACTTGATGATCCTGAGGTTGTTACAAGTGAAAAAGCTGTTTATTTTTATGGTGACACTTTCAGGGGCTTGCTTTACAAAAAGTGTATTGAGCCGCCTAAGGGACAGGATTATAAGATAATCAGCGGTGAGCTTAATAAATGTATCAGTCAGCTTGTAAATGAGCATTTTAACGATATGTTTACTGTTTCAGAGGAGAATACAGGAGTTAATCTGACAAATTATAAATTCAACCGATATGTCACCTTAGGTGACGGTATTGATTCAATGCTTGCATCTGTCGGTTACCGTCTTGATATAAATATTGTTCTTGGTGATGAGTTTGCTGTTCAGCTTTCGGCAAAGCCTGTTACGGATTATTCTGACAATATTGAGTTTTCTCAGGACGGAAACATCCAGTTTGATATAAAAAAGGTTACTAACCGATATGATTATATGATTTGTCTTGGTAAAGGTGAGCTGAAAGACAGAACAATTATTTATCTTTATCAGAATGCTAAAGGTAAAATAAGCAAAGTTTCAAGTATACCAAAAGGTGACGATGTTCGTGTTTATATTTATGACAATAATAATTCTGAAAATGAGGAAACACTGATTGCTGATGCAACAAAAAAATTTGCTGAGATAAATAAATGCGATAGTCAGAAATTGACTGTAAATGACAACGTAAATCTTGAACTTGGTGATATCGTCGGTGGTAGGGATTATATAACAGGCTTGACGATTGCTCAGCCTGTTACAGACAAAATTGTAAAGTATGAGAAAAACAAGCTTTCAATATCATACGAAATAGGTAAAAGTTAAAATTACTTAAATAGGAGAAGAACAATGAACAACACAAATTTAGTAACAGGGTACAGAGGAGAGAATCACATAACATCAGAGGATTTCGGAGCGTTGTTTTCGGGAGTATTCGGCGAAGGAAAATATGTACTTCCCACAGGCAGACAGCTTGAGGCAGAGCTTGTGAGCAATAACC
>X363_Desmarests_Spiny_Pocket_Mouse__coassemble_778_pt1 | contig 15466 bp, 19 predicted proteins | sample X363_Desmarests_Spiny_Pocket_Mouse__metabat2_high_PE_020 | metagenome-assembled genome bin X363_Desmarests_Spiny_Pocket_Mouse
GGTTATTGCTCACAAGCTCTGCCTCAAGCTGTCTGCCTGTGGGAAGTACATATTTACCTTCACCGAATACTCCTGAGAACAACGCCCCGAAATCCTCTGACGTTATATGATTTTCTCCTCTATATCCTGTTACTAAATTTGTGTTGTTCATTCTAACACCCCTGTTTCATGTGTAATTGATATTCTGCCGTTTTCAATTTTCACAATTTTTTTATTAATAGTTTCAATTGCCGATATGCTTGTCCTTGGCTCAGTGCCGCCAACTAAGTCACCGATATCATATTCAGCCTCCTGCTCTAAATCAATATCAAGACTTTCAGTGCCTTTAAGCTCCTTCAGCTTTTCAAGACCGCCTTCAACAAGCACTTTATAATGGTCAAGCTCTTTTTTATAATATTTATTTTTGCAAAAGCTTGGTGCCGTCATTTTCTCGGTCTTTGACTGATACTTGTTAGCAGCAAAGGCAGGGGCATTTGTAACTGATGAAACCTGCTTGTAATATTTATTGCTTACAAACATAGGCGGTTTTGTAACCGAGCTTTTTGTGTAATAACGCTTTCTGCACCAGGAAGGCGCAACACCCTCAGCCTTTTCATAACTGCTGCCGTTTTTTATGTAATAGCTCTCATAGCCTGTGTTCCAGTCATTTGGTTTATAATTCAAAACGGTATATCTATTGCCTGATTTTGAATAAAATCCGTTTCTGACCCACTGAGGAGCAAGAGCGGTAATCTCTGTATACTTTGCACCGACCTTAACATAATAATTTTTAAAATTATCATTCCAGTCAGTCGGCTGTGCGGTCTGCAAATCAAACTTATCATAGCTTACACCGCTGACAACGTTATACTTAACAGAAGTACCGTCATTGAAATACTCATAATAACTTGAATAGCTGACATCCCAGTTAACAGGCTTTTTTGACAACAGTGCATATTTTGATGTTTCGATACCCTCAACAGTTTTGTTCGTCAGTGCATCAATATAATAGGCTGTGTAATTAGTTTCCCAGTCTGACGGCTTTGTTTTCAATGTAGTTATGACATCGTTGCTGACACCCTCAACCTCTTTGAATTCATCGTTATCATCAAGAATATAATAGCTTGAAAATTTCTTTTTCCAGTCTGACGGCTGAGATTTCAAAAGCACAAAGTTTTCAGTTACCTCTGCATTTGAATTGTCATAGATTTGCACAATTTCATTAATACCCTTAAGCACCTGCTTACTGCAGTCAAGTATATATTGACCGTCCTTAACAGGGTCAGATACCTTTTTATAAGGGCGTACACCGCCGTTTTTGTCGGTAAACAAATGTATAACCGCTCTGTTTCTCAACTCACCTTTACCAAGGCATATAAGATGATTACAGCTATTCTGATACTGCTTAACCGTTAAATCTGCAAACTGTACCGCCGAATCATCATTGTTCGCATAATCAATCACAGGCTCAGCCCAAAGCTTAACCTTTTCACCGTTAAAAACCATTTTCAGCTTAGCACTGACAGAGCCGAGCATTTTCAGAATTGCCGTATAGCCCATTGAATAACGTTCAGGCTTATAGGCAGTTATCTTTATACCTGCTGCTGTGCTTTCAGCTTCAAACAGCTCTGACAAATCAAGAAGCGTTATAATTTCGCCAAGAACTTTATTTGCATCACCATAAAGCGTTAGATAATCCTGACCCTCAGGAGGTTCAAGACACTTGCTTTCAAGAACCCCGTGCCAGCTTCTTCCGAGATATTTAATTTCATTGCTGTCTGTTCCAGCTTCAATTCCGTCAACAATACCGCCGTACTCAGTGCTTTCTACATAAATCAGCGACCCTGCGGTGCAGCAGTGATCAGCTTTGTCTATAATAAGCTCAAAATCATTCTCACCGCTGCCGAAGGCTAAGTCTAACTGCGGATTCGGAATAACACCTGCATCAATGCGGTTTTTATCGGTATAAATAATATCTACCATTTAGGCTCAGCCCTCCTGTTCATCAGCACAATATCAAACACAAGCTGATAATCGGAATAAATCTTTAAGTTACCTGTAGGCAGCTTTCTAAAAACATCTGATTGTCTGTTACGTTTTGAAAAGCAGTTGATTTTTTTGCCGTATACAGTATTAAGAATTACAGTTTTTTCAAGCGTATTGATTTCAAGATATTCCTTTTCAGCAATATTAACATCAACCTCATAGTTATGCTCTGCAATTGTCAATGACGGATTCTGAACAGGACCGTATATCCTCAATATCATATCTGCCTCGAGTATTTCATCATTTATGATATTTGATTTAATTGAGCTTGAATATAAATCAAAAGGAAATCCAAGCGAAAAATCAAAAACAACCTCACTTATTTCTTTATCCTTCAGCTCAAAGTGCTGTGTCCTGCTGCTGTACCAGTATTTGCTTTGGCTTATAACATTAAGCTCTAATGTGTCAAAGCTGTCCCACTCGGAATACTCTGAATGACTGCCCTCATTAATCCAGCATTTAATCTCATAACCTCTGCAGGAGAGTGTGCCGGGAGCTTCCGCCTCAATGTCAACAATACATACATCATGCAATTTGTTTTTTATACTGTTTGCCTGCTCTGTGCTGTCGGCAATTATGGAAGCGTTCAACCTTTTGCTGTAAACACCACGGCTGAATGACTTTATTCTGTCACTGCCTGAATCAGTAGAAAAGGACCAGCCTGACACCTCGCTTTCATCAAGGCAAAGACCGCTGCCGTCATTGAATGAAATTCTTTCACCCTTTGAATTAGTGTAGGTCAGTTTTTCAACATACACACCATTCATTATTTTGCCTCCGCTCTTGCGATTTCTCGCCTGTTCAATCTGATAACAACTCTGTTAACAATTGCATCAACAATTTTATCAGTCAGTGAACCATTACCTGCTGCAAGCTCTTTATAAATTTTATGGAGCACACCGCTGTAATCGTTATCAGGCATATGGCTTGCAATATTTGCAGCAAAAGGAGCGGTTGACCTGTCATTAAGCGGCAATGCCATTTCTGCATCCCCTGCCTCGGCAAACCCCTGAGCAACAATGGTCTTATTTTCAAATACACCGCCGAACTTATTCCAGTTGATATGAAGCTTCGGAAATCCCTGCAAGCCTAAAGCCTCGGCAACCTTTGCAAGCGTGCCCTCTGTGGAATATGTAACGCTGATTTTCGGTGTTTTGATTTTGCTTTTAAGTTTGTCAAACAGATCGCCTATCTTGTCAGGAATAGATTTAAAACCATTTACAATACTGTCACCGAAATCGCTGAATTTCTGTTTAACGCTTTCAGAAAATTCCGTGCATTTGTTTTTTACAGTAGTAAATGCATCTATCGCCCACGTTTTTAATGTATCAAAATGCTTAACAACTAAAACAATTATTGCAATAACGGCGGCAATTGCGACGACAATTAACAGTAAAGGAGCGAGTGCTGCCATACCACTGGCGGCAAGTGCGATATTAGCCGCATTCTCAGCCCACTTGGCGGCGACCAAGCCTACGATTGACGTTGCATTCGCTGCGTTAAGTATCGTTCCCAGCGATACAAGACCATTGAATACCCCAAATGCTAAAGCAGCTACACCAAGTACTGATGCGATACCTATCAATAATCCTTTATGCTCCTTGCCCCAGTGATAAGCTTCAGCAAGTCCACTGATTAAGCCCTGTAACTTGGGCATTAAATCCCATACAAATGAAGATGTATCATCTGCAACCGGTTGCAGTAAGTCTGTTTCTATTGTTGCACCAATACTCTGAAATGCTGTTCCGAGATTGTCATACGCATCATCTGCAAGTGTTGACATTCTCTCGTCAGTGGCATCAATTTCACCCTGCGTATTAACAAGTGAAAATACAGCATCAGCTCCTAAGTCCTCCCACATAGTACCCATAATGCCCTGACCGTTAATAAACTGCTTTTGCTTATCATCGGTATTTTTCAGTGCATTAATAATTACCTGTGTTGCCTGCTTAGCTGATTCACCGCCCTTGGCATATTGTGAGGTCAGCTTTTCAGCATCCAAGCCTAAGTCTTTCAGGTAATCCTTTGCAGTGCCGTCACTCATTCGGATATTGTATTCTTTAAGTGCATCACCCAGCTTGTCTATACTCCAAGTACCTGTCTGTGCACCATTAGAAAACATATTGAACATATCCCGTGCGGAATACCCTGCATTTTTGTACTGTACAGAATACTCATTAAGAGTATCAAGGAAGTCGTCATTCTGATTTAATCCGTTCTGAGTACCTGCAACAATAATATCAAATGCCTCTTCATAAGAAATTTCGAACTGCTTAACCATTGAATTAACGGCACGCATACTCTCTTTTATATCCATATCGTACACGTCATTCAAAGTCATAGCATTCTGAGTAACATTCTGCAGTGTTGTATCGTCCAAATCGCCTGTCATTTCAATAACAGATGCGATTGCTTCTGTTACATCCGAAAATGAATCACCGAAACCATTTTTATAAACATTTTTTGCAATGCTTTCATATTTTTTCATTTCCGCGCCGTTCGCGAATGTTTTAGCCCTAAGTATGTCAAGTGAACGCTCACCCTCAATTGCAACCTCTTTGAATTTTTCTTTAAGGCTGTCTAAAGCACTTGAAGCGAAATCAGCAAGCATTTGCTTGAATACACTCCAGCCGCCTTTTGAGGATTGCTCGGCTTCCTTTCCTGATTTTTTCACCGAATCAGTTAAATCGTCAAATTCATCAGCGGAAGCATTTGTGCTTTTTTGCAGACTTTCAAGCTTTGAATCGGTGCTTTTAATTTCATTTTCAACACCTGCAAGCTGTGTCTTGGCATCAATAAGCTTATCATTAAGAAGCTTGACCTCCTTTGAATTATCGCCAAAAGTACGCTTTGCCTCATCAAGCTTATTGTTAAGAGAATTGATTTTTGAATTACAGGCTGTATGCTCCTGGGCAAGTATTTTTTGCCTTTTTGCAAGAAGGTCAGCATTATCAGCATCACCCTTAAGCTCTGTTGCATTCAGTTTTAATTCCTTACGCTGTGTTTTGATTTCAGCATTCATTGCCTTGATATTTTCGTCAAACTTTTCTGTCTTTGCTGAAAACTCAACCTCAATCTTGCTTTTCTTTTTTGCCATTATCTCACCTCTTTTTTTCTATTTCATAATTTATATAGCTGTCAAATGCATTTTTATTTATTGCAACGTTATTCAGAAATTCAATGTCAACATTCCAGAAGGTTTCATCACCTACACCGAGATTGAGAACAAAAAATGTGTAATAATCGTCCACATCTGCTAAATGATAGCTTTTAGGAAACCTTATTGCACTTTTTGAGTGGCGCTCGAATACCTCGGCAAAGGTCCAGTCAGATTTTTTATGAAACAGTCTGTTATAAATCGTGTTAACAGCCTGCATATTATCCTCTAATAAATCATAGAATTGATTTTCGCTAAGTCTGCATTTGTTATCAAGGTTAGCACATAAATAAGCAATATAAAGCATCTGAGCCTTGTCAGTAATACTTTTGTCCTTCTCGTTATACAGAACAAAAAAGTCCTTGTATAGTTCAATGTCAGTTGCACAAAGGCTGTACAACTGACCCATTTTTATTGAAAATTCTAAATTCAGGTTATTAACTTCTGCTGTCATTTTAATATTTCCTGCAACATTTCAACCTGTTCAGCGTAGGAATCAGGCAGAAGCTCATAAAAATCCTTTTCAGCAATCGGCTCACCGTCACACAAGGCAATATACCCGGCATAAATTATCTTTGATACCTCGGTAATTCCTTCAGGACCCTTTGCAATTGCTTTGTCGGCAAATTTATAAAGGGGCTGATTTTTATGTCTGAGATTTTTCAAGGCAGCAAATCCGAGGCTTACCCTGACAGTACTGCCGTCAGACAATTTGATTTCAGTTGCTTTCATATGTCTTACTCCTTAGCTGCTGACTTTTTAGATTTTTTAGGCTGTGCTTCCTCTTCAGGCTGTTCCTCAGGTACTTCATCTTCAGGAGCATCAGGCACTACCTCAACATAATTCTGTTTAGAAGCACTTTCATACTCCTGAATTTCCTTGAGCCTTGCCTCGTCAGCCGTAAAGACATCACCCACATTTCTCTTAACCTTGTCTTTCTTGTCATAAAACTCTTTAATACATTTTAAGTTCATAATCTGATACCTCCTATATTTCTGCAACTTTTACAAGCTCAGGTGCAAAATTATTGAGCCAACTGTCAACAACGGTATCGTTCTCAAGATCTGAAACAAGTGCCTCATAAACTCCGAAGCCGTATTCATCAGGCTCAACTGCAAGTGTTGCCTCAACCTCAGCAACCTCCTCAGAGCCGTTTTCGATTTTACGAGTGAAGAACTCGTCAAAGGTAACCTTTGGATATGCCTTAAGCTTCTCAACACCGTCCTCATCCTTAACAAGACAGGTGAATGCTGCTTTAGGATGCACTGAGCTGTCACCATATGCCCTCACACCCTTTATCAGCTTTGCGGATTCCATTCCGAAAGCTTTAACAAATAACGGATAACGAATGTGGAGTGTTACCTTAAGCTCGCCCGTGCCGTCACCCTTGCGGACATTTTTAACAACAACACCCTCACACTTTTTAGTAATTTTCTTCGTATTCATTTTTTCTTCAAGACTGCCGACACATCCGACAGGCTCTGATTTTTCTTCATTGTCAAATTTAAGTGAGCTTTTCTTTACCTCAAACTCACTGAAACCGTCTTCATACATTTTTTATACCTCCTTATTCAGCGCATTCTGGAGTCCTTGCAATACAGTATTATACACACTGTTCATACCCGGTGTTACGAAATCCACACCGCCTGTATATTTACTTGTACCAAGTCCGTTCTGCACAAAATATAAATAATAATAATCTCTGATATTTTTCAAATTGATTGCAAGATTGAATTTATTTGTTTCATACCAAGCAGCGTTTTTTGCATGTGCACCGCTTTTCTTGTGTTTGTATTTTTTACCCTTTGTTATAAGGTGTGCTTTCGGATGCCCTGTGCTGACAGGAATATACCTTGTCACACCCTGAACAATTACATCAGCACCCTCATTATGCAAATAATTGTTGATTGCGTTTTCTGCATTTTTCGGATAATCGGCAAGTCTTTTTTCAAGCACCTGCCAGTCATCAGCCTTTATAGCGAAATCAATTGACATATTATCCCCTTCTCATTGTCCTTGAAAATTCAAGCATAAGAGTTTCAACAACAAAATCGGTTTTGCCCTTTCTGAGATATTCATAATTGAACTCACCTGCTGCAAGTCTTAAGCCGGGAATTTCCTCCAACTTGTCAATAACCGACAGCACGGTGCCGTCCTCAATATAATTCTCATTGACGATAATTACAAAATATCCGTTTTGCAGAGATTTGCCGTCTGCTGTTTTGCTCAGGTTCTTTTTACCGAATACGAAAAAGTTATAATCCTTAAGATCGTCAAAGTCGTAAATTTTTGCATACCGGGTGTTCGGGTTGATTTCCTTGAGCTTTTTCTCGATTTCATCAAGCAGATTCAAGAACAGCCACCTCCTCAAGATATACATAGGTTTCACGCTCGTTATAATCATGGTCAAGCTTAACAATGTCATAAATTATGTTTTTGATAACACATTTATGTGAAGAGGTCAAAGCCTCATCAATATTGATTTTGATTTTTTTTGAAACAGTGCGTGTTATTGATTCTGCAAAAGCTACATCCTCCTGCCTTACCGACATAACGGAATAAAAGCGGGATTTGATAAATTTAAGCCCCTTAAGACTTTTTACATTTGCTTTATCTCTGAAGCTTACATTATCATTGTTTTGCAGATAAAAACGAACTAAGCCGTCATTCTTTGCCCTTTTGTTCTTAATCATCAGCCTTGCATCCCTTTACCTTGTAATAGTCCTGTGCCTGTGTAATGTCACTGAGATATCTGCCTTCAAATTCCTCAGCAACGTCATTCCAAGCATAAAAGACATAGTTTTTGAAAATCGGTCTTGCCATGCTGGGAATGCTGAAATCAAAATTTTCAGGCAGACCCAGCAAATGGGCAATTTTTATAACCGCATCTTCAACAATTGATTTTAGCCTTGCGATTTCCTCTGCTGATGCACTGTCAGTCAGATAACATGCTTCCTTTGCAACACTCATTAATTCACCGTTGAATAACACTTCATTACCTCTTAAATTGTCGGTGTTTCACTTTCAGACTTCACCGCAGGTGTTTCCTGTGAAGAAGCCGCAGGATTATAGACAGTAAAGTATGCAGGGTCAAGTTCACTGATATCAAGCAGAATAAAGCTGTTATTGTCAATACAGCGACCTGCTGCGTGGAAATCAATTCCATAAACACGCTCACGCTCAATGAATTTAACATCATCGCTGAAAGTGATTGCTCCGTTCTTACCTGTACCAACAAGGAATTTATATTCTTCAGGCAGACCAAGCAATGCCTCTCCGTCATTAAGACCTGCTGCAACAGGAATAAATTCTGTCGGATACGGGAATAAATTATTTTTATATTCACCGTCAAGCCCTCTTATAGTAGTTGCAGGTGCTATCTTAGTAAGATAATCGGAAAGCTTACAAATAAGAGTTACCTTATCAAACACCTTTGCTCTGCCGTTTTCATCCTTTGCAAGTTTGGCAATAAGCTCAAAATATGTTTTAATATCAAAGCTTGTAACCTTTATTGCCTGCTTTTTAGGATATCCATCCTTGTCGCTGTGCGAAACACCTGAGCTTACATTTCTGATTGCACCGATAGGCTCACCCTGTGCGCCCTTGCCGCCTATAATGCCCTGCTCAGCACCTACTGAAAGTGCCTCATAAAGCACTGTTCTTACATAATTATCAAGATAGGTCGGGCCCAGCTTAAGCATATCCTTAGGCACAACCATAAATGCCGCAAGTGTAGCCTGTTCAAGATAAAACACCTCAAAAGAAGCATCTAACTGTTTCTTATATTCTTCTGTAATTTTACCCCAGACAGCAATATCCTGCGGCTGCTTGTTAATAAGAAATGTAGTAAGGTATTTTGCATCTCTGAAATCGACCTTGCTGAGTAGTGGATGATTCTGCTTAAGATTTCTGTAAACATCCTCAATAATAGTCTGAGGCATTCCCTCTTTCTGAATAAGCTCAGTAAATGTTTTCTCAGTGCTGTCGCTTTCAGCAGCAAGTTTAATCCATTTCTGATAGAACTTAGTTTCTTCACTTGTGAGAACACGCTCACCTCTCTGTGCTAAAACCATTGAATTACCGCCGAACATTCCGTTTTCGTCAAGGTTTTCCTGCACAACCCGCTGGGCAATTGCCTTGAACAATGCTTCCGACGTTTCTGCCATTTTCTTGGTATCACCTGCTGCCACAGCCTCCTGAAAAGCTTTAGCCTGGGCTGTGTAATCTAATATTCTCATCATTTTTATTTACCTCCTAATGAATTTATAAATTTTTCAATTCTTTCCAGTCTTTCCTCAGTGGTTTCACCGCCTGAGTTTTTGACCGGTGTAATTTTGAGACCGCCATTATCGGTTGCCTCAACTGTGTAATTGCCTACTGTAACAGGGTCCATACTTGTTACCTCCATTTTTAATTTTTGAATTATTTTATTTCTGATGCTTTGAGCTGCTTTATCGCCGTCTGCATTTTTAATAATTTCAGTAGCAAACTGATATTCAATACATTCCTGAGGCTCAAGCCAGCTTTCAGCATTCATCATAGACTGAATATCATCCGCAGAAAGATTTGAAATACTTTCATAAATTTTAACTGCCTGCGCTGATATTTTTTCAAGATCATCTGCCGCCTTTCGCATATCGTCAGCATTGCCGCAAGCCCATACCCACGCATTATGTATCATCAGCAAACTTGCTTCATTCATAAGCCTTCTGTCACCGGCGCAGAAAATAACACTTGCAATTGAGCAGGCAAAGCCGTCATTAATTGTAGTGACCTTCGCCTTATGATTTTTAAGAGCATTATAAATTGCCAGTCCTTCGACAACCTCACCGCCGTATGAGCTGATATGCACCTCAATTTCATCAACATCTGTCAGCTCATTTATTTTTTTCGGCAATCCGCTGCCGGAGTAAATATCACTGTAAATACTGATAACAGCCTTTTTATTTTCCTTCTCAATAGCATAAAATTTGTGCAAACTCTCACCCCCTTTGCAATAGAATTAATATATTAAAAACAGCTAATTGCCATTAGCAGCGTTTTCAAGACTGTCATAGTTTTTAGTTAAGTAATGACTTGTTGACTGCACAGTTTCAAGAGGCTCTTCACCCATCTTAAGCCGTACTTCATCAATGCTTGCAATACCGCTTGCAATACCCTTATCGCCCTTTTCACACATCTGAAACCAGTCCATATGAAACAGCATTGAGGTGTCAACAACAAGCTTTTCACCCTTCAGCCAGTCATCATAGCCCACAAGAGAGTTAGTTAAAACCTCAGTCATCATTTTGCAAAGCGGGTCAATTCCGACAGAAGCCCAGCCGTTGAGAATATCGCTGACATTTGTCATATTTCCGTTAAGAATGGAAACAGGCATTTTAAAAGCCTGTGCAGTTATCTCAAACGCACCCTTGACAGCGGACTGAAATTCAGCAACATCAACTTTTCCGTCACCGAAAAACAGCTTTTCGAGCCGATAACCCTTAGGCTGAGTGAATACTGCTCTTTTGCTTGAAAGAAAAGTCTTTAAACTGTTTTGTATTCTTTTCTGATTTTTCTTCTGGAAAACATCATCACCTGCATTTGGTGCTGATGTTTCAAGCTTCCACAGCTCGCTGTTAGCTCTGTCAATAGATTCCTTGGAGGCAGAAATTACAGATGTATATTCCGACAGCATCAGTTGTATAAGATTAGCAAGCTCCTGATTATCAAGCTGAAAATATGCAACATTATCCGATCGGCGACTAAGACCACCTGTGCTTTCCCCTTCGGTGACTATTCCTGAAAACCAATCAGGAGCTCTTCCGTTTTTTATCCTGGTATATGAGGAGGCAATATACAGCTGTTCGCCATTCGCCTGAAACATAAGTGCTTCATTATCAAAAAAAAGATTGAAAATCAAATCACTTTTAAACTTGCTTGCAGACTGGTTTACATTCGGTGAAACATTCAGTAAATAATAGAGCTTGTCCTTTACCTCCTCAAGCTTACCTGTTTCCTCATTTCGTTTCAGGTGCTTTATTTCAAGCTTTGAAATAATATTTGATATGTAGGAAACTGCTGTTGTGAAAGCCACTGCTTTTGCATAAAAGCCGATTTTTTCAGCACTGCCCTCACCTGTTATTGTTTCACTCTGTATACTCTCATTTCTGAATCTGTTAAAAAGTCCCATTTTCCACCTCCTACAATACAATTACATCAGGTACACTTTTATTGTAATCAACTATCAATAATTCACTATTTACAAAAGCTGCCGCCATTGCCATAAATGTATCTGTTTTTCTTCGTGTCGGCTCTATTTTGCCATAAATGATATTGTCCTTTTTATCTCTTGAACACTTAACATTATTTGTGCTCCAATTCATAATGGGTGAATCACCCCATGCAAGCTGTTGATTAACAAAAACGCTGTTGATTGTCGGTGCAATCATCATAAGATTACTTGGTCTGATAATCGTAATATTCTTATTGTCAACTGAATCAAAGCCGATTTTATTCAATTCCCTTGAAAGCAAAGTATAACGATAACTGTCGATTGCAATATTCAGTATGTTATAACCCTCTGAAAGCTTTTGCTTAAACCACCCGGCAACAATACTCGGATGAATTTCAACATCATTTACAATTGTTACATCACCTGCTGCAGCCCATTCTTTTATCGGAGCTTTAATGCCAGGCAAATCTCTTGACTTAGCACATACGAATGTATGATGCATCCAATACCATATATTGTTACGATAAAACAGCAAACCGACACCTATAAAATCATTTGTTTTACTGTAGTCAATACCGCCCACACAGCTATATCCTCTCAAATCCGGCAAAGGTCTGTTACAAGCCTTGTTGTTTTCCCATGAGGTAACCTCAACCTCCTGATTGCCTATAGGGAAATTACAGCGTTTAGCCATATATGTGGAATAGTAGTCCATATTCTCAGGCATTTCCGCAATTTCATCCAGTATGGTATCTCTGAGAGTTCTGAAAGAGGGATGTGCAAGGCTCGGATTTGCCTTTTCAAGAGCCTTGATGTCATTCCATTCGCTTTCATCCTCAATATGCCAGTAAAAAATAATTGAGCGGCAGTTAGGATTCGGCTCTTTCAGCAATGAATCACATTTGCTTTTAAGCTTATCCATTTCACCGCCTCTGACATTACCATCGGTTGTAATTATAATTTCAATATGATTTTTAACCTTACCAAGACCTGATTTAAGCGTTTTGATATTGTCGCCCTTCTCATACTCATGGTACTCGTCCATAATAAGTGCGCCTGTTCTCTTGGAATCCTTGCCCTTATTGGATGAGGTGTTAAATCTCAATATTGAATTTGTTTTTATTCCCTTAATTTTGGTCTTGGTTGCATAATAATTTTTAGACAGTACATATTCATATTTTTTATCAACAGGTGCTTTGATAATGTTATATACATCATCAAAGCTTGTTTTTGACTGCTCCTCCGAATTAGCAATAATATCAACGTTATAGCCATTTATTCCGTTATATGGTGAAAGAAAATAAAAGGCTAAAAACGATATAAAACCGTTTTTCCCTGCACCTCTGCCGAGAATAGAAGCAAGATAATTAAACCAGCGTTCTTCATAGTCATTCTCACGTTTCCATATAACACCAACAATGAGAGCAAATAAGAAAAGTTCCCAGTCAATAAGCTTGTAAGGAAAATATTTCTGCAGGCTCAGCCCTTTTTCAATCTCATCATTGTCAATATAAATATCATCACGATTTAAAACCGGAAGCAAAATATTATCAATGAACAATTCAATGTCTTTTGGATGATTAATTCTGTTGCTTTTTATGCCTGCAATATAATCGTCAATGTATTTACAGTTACAGTTCCACATCTTCGCTGTCCGCTTCCCTGATTACAAGCTTCGCCCTTGAGCTTATAGTCAAACCCATTGCATTAGCACAAGCCATACACCGATTAAATTCCTTGTCAGCAAGCTGTTGATAATATTTAGCATCTGCCGCCCTCTGATTTTTCACTAAAAATTCAAGCAATTCCTTCAGTTCAGCATCCTCGACATCCTGATAACAATGCCACTTGCTGAATGGCTTAGCCTTCATTATGTCAATCTGCTGACGGCGATAATGCAAAAACAGTTCCCTTGCAATGATATAGTCAGCAAGACAGTTTTCGTCAAGCTCATTCATTCCATAGCTTATGAGCTTATAGGCATAGTCATAAAATATAACCTGCTGCTTTTTCTTAAGCTCTTTAGGTGCCCGAATGTCAATAAACTCACCTGATGTTTTTGACATATTATTTTTCAATTCCAGCAGTTCATCTTTTGTATAATGATGCCTGCTGCCAAGATTTTGCATATTATCACCGCCCTTGTTAAAAACTTTAAAATTAAGCCTTAAATCGTATAAAATTAAAGCCGATTTTTTTGAATTTTGGGAAAAATCTGAGAAGTTAACTCCCCCAGCGTTGTAGACCCCCTATTATTTATTTAAGGCATATAGGGGGGTGGGGGTATTTTTTCAGAAATCTAAAAAGCACAATTTGAAAATCACCATTTTTCTGTATTGATTTGTGGCTTTTTTGTACCTTTTTGAAATCGTTTATGCTCATTGTTGTGACAATCGTCGCAGATTGCCTCAAGATTGCGTTTTTTCTTTCCGTCAACGTCAATATAATACTTACTCAGCCTCAGGTGAGGAAATAATTTCAGCTCCTTGATATGATGCACATTAGCCCTGCCGTATTTTGCACGTCCGATTCGCCTCGGCTTTTCACCCTCTTTGCAAAGCAGCGTAAGTTTTCCCTCTCGTCGGCACTGCTGACATTCCCAGTGCTGTTCATTGAGAACATCAAGTCTTTTAGCTTTCCATATTGCACTATGATAAAAAGCATTAATTTCTTTATCTGTCATATCTTCTAAATTTTATTGTAGCAGAAAAAAACGGACATTAACGGCGACTTTCAAGATAACGCTCAACTTGTCGCCTTAAGGTTTTTTCATCACATTTCAATTGCAAGCTGAGTTTTGTATATGATATTCCGAAAATAAAATGCTTTTCAAAAATTGACTTAGTTTCAAGATCATCAATTGATTTTATGTATTCCTCTATTTCTTTAATTTCGAGGGCTAATTGTTTCTTTGTATCACTGCTAAGTCCGTAAGGGTTATCCAGCTGTCTTTTATATTTTCGATATTTTTTCAGCCTTTCTTTTGTCATACTTTCCGCAAACCTCCATCATTGATTTTATTGCGCTTTTGTAAGGCTCGTTTTCGAGATTTATCATAATAGCTTTTGTTATCGGTTTTTTTGTACATAATAACGGTGATATACCAGTGACCGTTATATTCGTTGTAAAATGGTCTGCATCTTACAAAACGATATGACGGATATTTCTTCTCCCAGTAGTCTGCATCATCTTTTCTCTGCTCTGCAAGCTCTCTGAGTTTTCGCTCACTCATATTTCCGTCTTTGCGTTCTTCAACAACAGGCTGTTTCATATTTTTTGTAGTTTTGTACATTCTTCTGCCTGCATTTGTTTTTGTCATATATTTGGCAGCAGCTTCAGGACCGAATCTGTAAGGATCATAATTATTGATATTTCCCTTTGTGCCATAAGGCCATAACTCTTTTAATTCCTTGCCTGTCAATCCGTCTGATGTAATGAACATATGGCAATGATAATTACAGAGCCCTGCAAAATAACCTCTTTTGTAAACAACTTCCTGTATAGTCCAGGCAGCACGAAAGTTTTTATTGCTCAAGCCTTTCTTTTTTCTCAGATACCTTACTCTGCATATGTAGTTATAAATATCCTTCTGTGCTCTTTCATAGCTGAATGGTGCATACTCAGGATTATAGTCAAATGTGGCAAAATAATCGTTTTCATCAAAATTTGCATTTACAAGCCTTACAAATTTACGAATAGCTTTATTTTTATTTTCTTCATCCATTTTTGCCTTGCTTTTTTGACTTTTAGGTTTTTCGGCTATTTTTCTTCCGCTCATTTCATAGCAAGGGAAATAATCAACCTCTAACATCTTCCCTGCCTTTATAACCTGTTTTCTTATTTTTGCCATTTTTATTCATTCTCCTGTTAATGATATAAAAAGATAGTCCAGAACAAATCAATATGTGATTTGTTACTGCACTATACAAGCCCATAAGCCGGAGTTTCACCGGCTGTTTTTTCAAAGAATTTCTATATATATGGTAATTAATATATAGATAAAAATTTATTGTTCAGAAAGTGACACAGATATTAAGAACACCTGCTGCTGTTTCTTTTCTTCGATTTTT
>X363_Desmarests_Spiny_Pocket_Mouse__coassemble_788_pt1 | contig 15386 bp, 11 predicted proteins | sample X363_Desmarests_Spiny_Pocket_Mouse__metabat2_high_PE_020 | metagenome-assembled genome bin X363_Desmarests_Spiny_Pocket_Mouse
TCTTTCATTCCTATTTGTGCTGTCGCTTTGCGACAGAATGGAGAATATTATGAAAGAAATAGTTTTAGTTATCACAACAGCGTTGATTTCTGGTTTATTAGCAACAATAGTCACTATATTATTTCAAAAAAAGACAGAAATACATAATAAAAAACTAAAAATTTTTGAAATCCTAATGTATGGAAGATATTGTATTTCGTCAGAGGATAATGTTAAAGCTTTAAATTCAATTGATGTTGTTTTTTATAATGATACAAATGTAAGAAAAGCTTATAAAAATTTTCTGGATGAAACTGAGAAGAAGCTGGAACAAAATCCTAATATAGAAGACAAGCATTTAATATTATTAGAAAAAATATCAAAAGTGTTGAAATTAAAAGATATCCGTTGGGATGAAATAAAACGATATTACTATCCATCTGGCTTGTCAGAAAAAATTGAAGAAGAAATAACTTTAAGAAAAGTTCAACTTCAAAATGCTTTTGAAAAAATAGAAATAAATAATGCACAACAAAGCGTAAATTCAAATAACGAGTTTTCCCAAGAATTAATCACAGAAATGATAAAAAATCCTGAGAGTTTAAATGGCTTTTTGGAATTGACTAAAATGTTTGGCACCTTTGAAAAGAAAGAGTAGAAGTTATGAAACAGAAAATAAAAAAAAGAATTGAACAAATAAATAATGGCATTGTTCCTGACGGATATCAAAAAAATAATTATATAGGTCTTGCACCAAAATCTTGGAAATTAGGAAAAATAAATGATGTTGTAGATAATATTCGAAGACCAATTCCTAAGCCAAAAACTCCGTATTGGAGATTAGGAATAAAAAGTTGGGCAAAGGGAACGTTTCATGCATATGTGGATGAACCAGATAAAGTTAATATGGATGAACTATATATTGTTTATAATAATGATTTAATTGTTAATATTACATTTGCATGGGAACACGCTATAGCAATAGCAAATAAAAATGATGACGGCTTATTAGTCTCTCACAGATTTCCGACCTATGAATTCAAAGAATTTGCTGTTCCAAATTATTATAAATATGTGGTTATGCAAAAACATTTTAAATATATGTTAGAAATGATTTCTCCAGGTGGAGCAGGACGAAATCGAGTGTTGAATAAAAAAGATTTTTTATCTCTGCCAATATATATACCTTCTTACAAAGAACAAGAAAAGATTGCTGAAATTCTTGAAACTCAAGATAGAATAATTGAAATTAAAGAAAAAATTCTTAAATCCAAAGAACAACAATTAAAATACTTTATCCAAAATCTCTCATTAGGCAACAAGGGGATTTTTGGGTCAAAAGGAAAATGGGAAAGCAAAAAATTATATTCGATTTTGACAGAGAGAAGTGAAAAAAATTCAGATACAAGTAAAACAATATGCTCTGTCTCAGTAAAAAAAGGCGTAGTTAGCCAATATCAGCATCTTGGTAAAAATATGGCAGCTGAAGATACTTCAAATTATAAAATTGTTAAATATGGTGATATTGTCTACACCAAAAGTCCAACAGGAAAATTTCCTTTTGGTATAGTAAAACAAAGTTTTTTGAACGAAGAAGTTGCTGTATCTCCTTTATATGCTGTATATGAGCCTATTTCAATAGACATTGGATACTTGTTACATATTTATTTTTTGAATGAATCTAATGCAGAAAAATATTTGTACCCAATTGTAAATATTGGTGCAAAACATACAATGAATATATCTAATGATACATTTATCTCTAAAAGTATTCTTTTTCCATCAGATGAACAGGAAATTTCAAAATTGGCAAATTTATTTAGAATCTTAATAAAGGAAATTGAAATATTAGAAATGAATATTAATGAAGAACAGAAAAAGAAAAAAGCATTAATGCAATTATTATTAACAGGAATAGTGAGGGTTTAAATGAAAGATTTTTTTATTCAACATTTTGATGCATTCATAACAATTTTGATTACTGTTATAGGTTTTGTAGTTACATATTTTGGAACTAAGAGAGGTTTTAAAAATGAAATTGCAAAAGAGAAAATATCACATAATATTGAAACTATACAAACTTTGCCATATGAGATTTGTGAATTATTAACCTCAATGCATGATAACAAAATTGATTTGGAAAAATATAAACAATTAATGTCAAAAATAATAGCCTACGGTAGTAAAGATGCTGTATCATTAGCAATTCATATGCAACAGATTGCATATATTTCAAATAAAAGGGAGCAAACAAAAGAGGAACAATGGGAAATGTTAGTAACATATTCTTTGCTGATTACGCAATTTAAATATGATTTAACTTCCGAAATAATTTCTCCTGAAAGTTGGTTTCAATTGAAAGTCAATGATTATAGCGAAGAAATGAGAATTTCTATGATAGAAATCATAAACAAAGTGATTGATGAGTTGAATTTAAATAAGAATTTCAAAATAACAAAATGGGAGGGAAATAAATGAACTACATAAATCAATTTGATTTATACAAAGAAGATAATATAAGCAAATACCCTGCTATTGAAGTTCTTGAAAAACTCGGGTACACATATATTTCCTCTGAAGAATGTGAAAAGCAAAGGAAGGGTAACAGAAATGTTCTGCTTCTTGATATCCTCAGAGAACAACTTATAAAAATCAATAGTTATGATTATGGTGGAAAAACACATAAATTTACATCCGACAATATTCATCGAGCTATCAGAGATCTTGATATTCCTCTTACTGAAGGTTTGTCAAAATCAAATGAGAAAATATATAATGCCCTGATGCTAGGACAGAGTTATCTTGAATTGCTAAATGATGGTAAGACTCTTAGCTTTGATTTGAAATATATTGATTGGGATAATATTGAAAATAATGTGTTCCATGTTACAGAAGAATACTCTGTTAATAGTGAAACAAATCAATTTAATGCAAGACCGGATATAGTTTTATTTATAAATGGTATTCCTTTCGGCGTTATCGAAAATAAAGCTCCAACAGTAGAGATTACTAAGGCTATCAGTCAAATGATAAGGAATCAAAGCAAAGAATACATTCCACAGTTGTTTAAATTTGTACAGATAGTTATGACTACAAATGTCAATATGGTTAAGTATGCAACTGCCACAACAGCAGAAAAATTCTGGAGTGTATGGAAGGAAGAAGATACAGAATTTCTTGAAGAAAAGCTCAGTCTTTGCGTAGCAAACAGAGAACCTACTAATCAGGACAAGAATATTGTCTCTCTTTTCAGTCCTGAAAGAGTATTTGAATTGATTAGATTCTTTGTATTCTTTGATGGTAAAATCAAGAAAATCTGCAGATATCAGCAGTATTTTGCTATCAAGGAAATAATCAAGACTATTAATCAGGATGATTCAAATGGCAACAGACAGGGTGGAGTTATCTGGCACACACAAGGCAGTGGTAAATCACTTACTATGGTTATGCTTGCAAAGTACATTTTAACTACCATGAACAAACTTAATCCCAAGGTTGTTCTTGTGACTGACAGAAAAGAACTTGACAAACAAATTGCAAGTACATTTGCAAGTACTAAACTTAAGCCTGCAAGAGCCACAAGCGGCAAAAATTTGGTTGACTTGATTAGTGAAAGCAAGGTTGATGTTATAACAACCATTATCAATAAATTCAATACAGTTGTTAACAGTAAAACTAAGGTTCATGACAAAAATGTATTTATTTTTGTTGATGAAAGTCACAGAACGCAATATGGTGAGCTTGCAACAAAGATGCGACTTGTTTTCCCTGATGCATGTTATATCGGTTTTACCGGAACGCCTTTATTAAAAACTGAAAAGAACACTATGTTGAAGTTTGGAAAACTTATCCACAAGTATACTATTGAAGATGGTGTTAATGATGGTGCAATTGTTCCTCTTATTTATGAAGGAAGATTCGTTGAACAGACTGTAGATGAATACAATATAGATCTGTGGTTTGAACAAACCACAAAAAGATTAACAGAAGCTCAGCAGATTGATTTGAAAAATCACTGGAGTACAATTAAAAGGCTTTCTTCTACAGAAAAGCGTATTCAAAGAATAGCACTTGATATAAATAATCATTATGTTGAAGGTTTTCAAAAAAGTGGATTTAAAGCTATGCTTGCGTGTAATTCCAAAAAAGATGCAATCAGATATCAAAAATATTTTGAAGCAATGGGAGATTTAATAACAGAGGTAGTTATTTCTTCTCCTGACCAGAGAGAAGGTTATAGTGGAATTGACGAAAGTTCAGATGATGTGGTTGTAGCTTTCTGGAATAAACAGATGAAAAAATTCAATGATGAAGACGATTACGAAGATACAATTAAAAATCGTTTTATTGACGGCGAAATAGACATTTTAATTGTATGTAGCAAGCTTCTAACCGGTTTTGATGCACCACTTACACAAGTTTTGTATATTGACAAAGAGCTCAAAGAACATAATCTACTTCAGGCAATTGCAAGAACAAATCGTCTTTATGATGGAAAAGATTTTGGACTTGTAGTTGATTATAGAGGTTTGATAAATGAACTTGATGCTGCTATGAATATGTACAGTGGCTCAGGACTTGAAAACTTTGATCCACAGGATATTAAAGGTACTATCGTAGATGTGATGTCAGTTGTTGGTGAAATAAGAGAAAAACATTCACAACTACTTTCAATTTTTGCAACAGTCGTAAATAAAGAAGATGTGGAGCAAATTGAAAGAATACTTGCAGATGATGAAGTCAGAAAAGAATTCTATTTCTTATTATGCGAGTTTGGCAAAAAATTAAATGTTGTTCTTAACTCAACGCGTGCTTTTGAAGCGTTCAGCCAAGCAGAGATAAACAAGTTTAAATCAGATTTTATTTTCTATAGTAAAGTTAGAAGAAGTGTTAAAATCAGATATGGCGATGCAATTGATAATAAGGAATACGAGTCTCAAATGCAACAACTACTTGATAATTATATGTCGGTTGCTGGACTAAAGCAGATTACTAATCCTGTAGATATTCTTGATAAAGAAGATTTTGCAAAAGAATTAGAGCAACTTGTATCTGATAGAGCAAAAGCTGAAGCAATCAGAAATCGTATGGCTAAAAGCATTGAACAAAAATACGATGAAAATCCGGCATATTATGATAGCTTTTCCAAAAGAATCAAAGCTACCTTGAAAGAATATAATGACAGAGTAATTTCTGAAGCCGAATATTATGCCCAAATGAAAAAAATAATGAATGATTATGCCGCTAACAAATCAATGGTGACTTATCCCGAGAAAATCAAAGATAATGTTCATGCACAAGCCTTTTATGGTGTTATTTCTGCAATTCTTTCTGATGAAAAGGATGTTATTTTGAATAATGATATTGTAGCACAAATTGCAATTGAAGTTACAGAAATTATAGAAGAACATAATACAGTTGACTGGCATGATAATGTTGAGGTCCATAAGAGAATAGCACAAGATATTGACGATATGTTTTACAAACTTGAGGTGAATGGAATCGTGAAACTTTCCTTTGATGCTATTGATAAAATTATAGAAAATGTAAAGACGGTTGCACTTCGGAGATTCTAATAATGGAAACGGTTATTTATAAAAATCAAAAAATTGAATATGATTTGATACGCAAAGATGTAAAAAATATTAATTTGCGTATTCATCCGGATTTGTCAATAACAGTTTCAGCTAATCCACAGGTAGAGAAAAAAGTAATAGATGATTTTGTTATTTCTAAAGGTGCATATATTCTCAAAAGTTTGGCATCATTTAAAACTTATAAATCAAAACAGCTTTCACATGATTTTGTCAGTGGAGAAACCATTGTGATTTTTGGAAAAGGTCATATATTAAAGGTCAAAAAAGATAAAAAAAATCATGTGGATTTTGATGGTTTGAATATTGTTCTATATGTTACAGAACCCAATAATTTTAAACTGAAAAGTAATACTTTGCAACGTTGGATAAAAACGATTACCATTGAGACAATTGAATTTATTTTTGAGGAGACTTATGAAATTTTCAGAAAATATGGTATTGAAAGGCCTAAATTGAAATTGCGCTCAATGACATCAAAATGGGGAAGTTGTCAATATCAAAAGGGCGTTATTACACTGAATAGTAATTTGATATTATATCCAAAAGAGTGTGCTGAATATGTGATAATGCATGAATTTTGTCATCTTATTCATCCAAACCATTCAAAAAAGTTTTATCTGTTTTTAAGTATGCAAATGCCTGATTGGAAAAGAAGAAAACAGCTTTTAGAAAAATGATATTGGAGATATTTAGTATATATTAATATTGCAATTCTATTACTTGTAATGTGTTAACCGATGGCAATGCAACTGTTCATAAAATGGAACTGGAAAAATTGCAGAGTGCACTGCAAACACTTAGTTCAAATGAACAGATGTTGATTGAATTGTACTATTATAAAGATTGGAGTATGGAACAAATTGAGCACACTTTGGAATCAGTAAAATGGCTGTATCTAAACGGCATAATCGTGTCATCAAAAGTTTAAGGAACTCATGTCAACATGGGTTCCTTTTTCTATGCAAAAATATTTTAAAAAGTTTTTTGAAAGTGGCTTAAAAATTGCATTTTAGTGTCCTTATATATAAAGAAATTTTTTATTAGAAGTGTTAGTGTTTTTATATGATTAATGTGGTTGAGTGGATAACGGTATATATAAATAAAACAAGCTATATAAGTCTTGTGTGACAATATAGCGAGTTTTTATTCTTTGGTAAGCTTCCGTTTACAAACTAAAATAAAAATCAATTGTGGTAAAAATCTCACAAGAAAATTTTGCTTTTCTTTTCGAAATAAAAAGCTTTTTATTAACTTTTTGTAAATTGTTGCCCTTTTTCTATTCTCTTACTGTCTACCCATATGGAGGGATATTTTCAAGAAGGAAGGTGATAGCATTATCATAGTTTAATTTAAGTTCAAACTTTAAATTTACTGAAAATTTGTAAGGTTGAAAATAAGCAGGATAAAGGAGTATGCCGCTTTCATCCGGCAAACTCCGAAAAACACCGCACGGCAATGCCGAGCGGACATTTGAAAGGTATGTCGTTTTAATAACTTAACATCCCTTCATATCATACAAATTGTATGTCATTATTAAACAAACATACCCAAAAGCAAGTAAAATAAAGGGATTTTAACAGCATACATATGGTATGCCGAAAGGAGTAATTTAATGAATAACGAAAACGAAGGAAAAAGAATTGCATTATATGTAACTGATGACATTTTAGAAATATGTTAACAGGATTTAAGAAAATCAGGTGCTAAAAATCGCAGCCGTTTTATTTGCCACGCAATAAAATTCTATCATTGCTATCTGAATAAAAACTTAACCGATTCTGTATTGACACCTGCGTTTGAAAGTGTAGTTGATGCTAAACTTAGTTTAACAGAATACAGACTTTCACAAATCATTTTTAAGTTGACTGTTGAAATGGCTTATACAATGAACATCCTCGCAGGTGCATTTGAGCTTGAACCTGAGAAATTAGAGTTGATGAAAGATAAGTTCTATATGAGGTTAAATCCATAAATGGTGCAATTAATTTAAAAGATATAATCAAATATCAGAATGGTTATTAAAAAGAAAAGCATTGCCAAGTATCGGCAGGCAGAAAGGAATTTATGATTAAAATGATAATTACTTTGAGCGAAACAATGAGAGGAGCGTTGGTATAGGGACAAGATGCTTTTGCATAAATTTCGTTGAGGCGAATTCGTATGAAAACGAAAGTTATTCTGGAAGGTCAAAACGAATATGCAAAGCAGGAAAACAAAGAGTTTGAAAAGCAATATATGAGGGCGATGCTGATTGCTCTTTTGGAAGATAAAAAAATCAGCAGAGCACAGTATGATGAGTGTAAAAGACGATTGAGAATTGAATAAAAATGAAGTTTATTTATAAAAACTGGACATTTGAAACACTTTGAATATAATGTGTGTTAGAAAAAGGTGGTTGTCTATTATTTATGGGCAACCGCTGAAAGAAAGGAGTAAAAATATGTTTGAAAATGACAACAAGGTTAAGCGTGTTGCAGCTTACTGTCGTGTGTCTACAGACAAGTCGGATCAGGTGAATTCACTTGAAAGTCAGCAACAGTTTTTCAATGAATACATAAAGCGAAACCACCTGTGGGAGCTTTATGATATTTATGTGGATGACGGAATTTCGGGCACGAATACGAAAAAGCGTGCTGCATTCAATCAGATGATTGAGGATGCCAAAAACGGTAAATTTGATTTGATAATCACTAAAGAAATCAGCCGATTTGCGAGGAATATTCTTGACAGCATCGGCTATACAAGAGAGTTGAAAGGACTCGGAATCGGTGTGATTTTTCTCAATGATAACATCAATACGCTTGACAGCGATGCGGAAATGCGGCTTGCTTTTCTCTCCACAATGGCACAGGAGGAAAGCCGAAAAACAAGCGAGCGTGTGAAGTGGGGACTGCGCAGACAAATGGAAAAGGGTGTGGTGCTTGGCAGAGATATGCTTGGCTATGATGTGCGTGACGGCAAGCTGATTATCAACGAAGAGGGTGCACAAACTGTAAAACTGATTTACCACAAATTTCTTGATGAGGGCAAGGGTGCTCACCGAATTGCAAAGGAACTGCGTGAAGAGGGGGTCAAGACATCTACACGAATGAAAGACTGGTCTTACACTGTGATTCTCCGTATACTGCGAAACGAGAAATACTGCGGTGATTTGGTTCAGCAAAAGACCTACACACCCGATTATCTTACACATCAGAAGAAAAGAAATTACGGCGAGGTTGAAACAGTTACAATCAAAAATCATCACGAGCCGATTATTTCAAGAGAACGCTTTGAGGCAGTGCAGAGAGAGCTTGAAAGACGCAAGCCGTCACAAAGCACAGTGAAAGCATTTGCAAACAGATACGCTTTGTCGGGTAAAATCGTCTGTGGTGAATGCGGTGCAGGCTTTGTAAGACGGCAGAAAAAGCGAAAAGACGGCACAATGAATGTGAAATGGGTGTGCGCTGAAAGTCAGAAGAATGGCGGTAAGCATAAAGAAAAAGACGGAACTGCCGTGGGATGCACAACAAATTCCATCAATGACAGGGATATAAAAGAGATTCTGCAGACTGTGGTTGCAGATACAATGCTGAGCCGAACGAATATAATCAACACGCTGTTGCAGACCGTAGAAAGCGTAGTTAAAAGTGTAAGTGACAATGATAACACTGCCCATTTTCAAAGTGAAATTGCTAAGTGTGAGGATAAGAAAAAGAAACTGCTTGATATGTGTCTGAACGGATATATTGAGGCGAAAGAATACAGAGAAGCTTGTGATGAGCTGAGCAATCAGATTACTGACCTTGAGCAGAAATTAATCAAAGAAGAAAGCAATCAGCAGATGATTGAGGATAAGGAGAAAATCATTGCAGACATAAGAGATTATGTAAATGCCATATCAGCAGGCGAGGAATGGAACGATACATTTTACAGAAATATCGTTGATAAAATCGTGGTTTACAGGGACAGAAAAATAGATGTTCACCTGAAACTGATACCTGAAAAATGGCAGGGCAGAATTTTTGCAGGAACGCAGGAAATCGAGGCATACGAGAGCGAAAAACGCTCTTGTGTGTGCTCTGAACCTATATCTGTAAGCAAGCCTTTTAATTCAGGATAAGGCATTGAGTATCTTTGGCTTAAGTATCTCAGGCTTGCACCGAGTTCGCCGTCAGGTCCGCCATAATGCAATTAGATATAATAAAAAATTGCAAGGTTTTGTTTTTCCTTTTCATATGTGATATGGTCAATGATTGAGCGGAGTGCTTCGTTTTTCGCAGCTTCGGTTACATCAGGTGATTTAATTATTTCCAATACATTTGTAACCTTTTCAATAAAATGGGCTGAAACATCAGTGTTATAGTGAGAAGCGAGCTTTTCTTTTTGTATCTGATATTCGTTAATGCGTGACTGATATTTTTCCTTTTTAATACTGTATTCCTGAAGTGTATCAATGCCTGAATCAAAAGCAGTACCTGCTCTTTTGATTTTTTCCTGTTCTATTCTGATCAGGCTGTCATAGTCCGTAGTATTAATATTCTGTTGATTTGATTTTGGTATGATGTTAAAACTCAGTGCTTTCAGTGAGCCTTCGACAGCTTCAATAACTGTTTTATTGGCTGTTTTCACAGACAAATGATGTGATGTTTTGCAGGTGCCCCTTGCATAGCTGTGGCACTGCATGGATGGATTTTTATTAGAAACATATACAAGCGTAGAATTGCAGCAGTCACATCTTACCAAGCCCTTTAGCATAAACTGAACAGGCTGATCTTTTCTTTGATATTTACCATATCTTTTCTTTTGTTTATTAATCATCAGCTGTACTTTTTCAAAGGTATCGGTATCAATTATAGGCTTATGCTTTCCGTCAACTATCATAATACCTGTGTTATCACCTTTGTAGCGTTTTGTTGAATTTCTTCCTTCGGGTGACCAGCGTATTTTACCTGTGTAAACAGGATTTTGCAGAATGTATTCAACAAATCTGTTATCGGGATTATTTCCTCTGCTTGTTTTGACACCTTTTGCAGTTAGCTGCATAGCTATATTTCTGTATCCGTTGCCATTAAGAAAGGAGTTGAAAATAAACTTTACCATATCTGAATCCTGATTCGGTACGTAGGTTTTGCCCTCAAGGTTATAGCCGAATGCACCCGGGCACATAGCCTCGCCGCGTGAAGCCTTTTCAGTCATACCACGCAGTACCTCCTGCGACAGCCGTGTAGAATAGTATTCGTCCATAAATTCAATTATTCTTTCAATCAGAGGAGCAAAAGGGGAGTCGTCAATCATTTCCGATATTGATATAACAGAAACATTGATACGCCTGAGCATTGATTTGTATACGATGCTTTCCTCCTGATTTCTGGCAAATCGGCTGAATTTCCAGACAAGTATAGCGTCAAAGGGATGGTCCTTTGATTTGGCAAGGGCAATCATATTGTTAAATGCAGTTCGCTTCTGCACACTCCTGCCGGATATGCCGTCATCATAGAAAATATATTCGTCAGGTATTGTGTAGCCGTTAGCCTCGGCGTAGGATTTGATATGACTGAGCTGACTGTCAAGGGAATACTCGTCCTGCCTTTCGTCCGATACACGTAAATATGCCGCTGCGTATTTCATTTAATCACCATTATATATTTACTTAAAAAAGGATTTAAAAATACCCTTACTGTTATATGAATGAAAATAATGCCGTTATGCTCAGGGCAGTGTTAAGACAGGCATTGAAAATAATATTATAAAATGAGGGTGATGAAATGTGGCAAAGGAGCTTACATACAGTATCAGTGTTATTGTCGGTGAGGCAGTTAAAGAATTTGATGATTTAACTGACAGTGAATACAAGCAATTATGCCATAACGCGATGGAAAGACTATCTGATTCTCTTGGTATATACTTCACACGGCATCCGGATGAGTATAAAAAAATCAGGAATATGGAAAGGTAAAGACATAATATTTCTTTCTGCCATCTTGCTCAATAGCTTTACCGACGATAACAATTTTAAGTATCATTGAATTATTATAATAGCAATTATGTCAAAAAAATTATATCATCAAGCTGAAAAATTATAAAAAACGCAGAAATAATGTTACCTTTTTATAAAAGTGTAACTATATAATTGAATATGTTACTAATGGTATTTTAACCATTTCGCTGAGGTGAGCAAAATGACATCAGCAGAAGGATTAAAACAATACCTGAAAAATGAGTTAACAAACAAAAGAGCACAGCTTGGTATTTCACAGGAGAGAATGTCCGAAAGCCTTAGTATTTCTCTGCGTTCTTACTCTAATCTTGAGCATGGCAGATATTGCTGTTCTCTTACTACCTTTATTAATTATGTAAACTGCTTTGATGTTGATAAGGATAAGCTGTTTGCGGATCTTGCTGATATTTTAAATCAGGATGAAGAATAGTAAGCAGCTTCAGTTAAGCACGGAAAAATATTTATTATTTCATAAAATCCGTATGTAACAATACTTTTTGTTCATACATATATGTGTTAATGTGATGAATAAATATTGAAGATAATAAACTTTTTGTTGATTTTTTTAACTATATATGTTATGCTAATTAGCGAATTAATGAGATAGTTATTTTTCATTGAAACAAAGATTAGCATATTTCGGGGTGTAGCGCAGGTGGTAGCGCACCAGACTGGGGGTCTGGGGGCCGCAAGTTCAAGTCTTGTCACTCCGACCATCAAAACAAGGATTTCAAAAAATATTGAAATCCTTGTTGCTTTTACAAACCCTTTATTTAAGCCAAATTTTAAAGCCGTTGATTGTTTCAACGGCTTTTTGTTATTTTTAAAATGCTTTTCTATTGCAGTCATTACTGCAGTCATTGCAGTCAGAAAGCAGCTTAGCATTAAAGCTGTCAATAATGCTGTACTGCCTGTCTTTAAACTGTCCGATAACATCACAATATGTATTAAGCGTTATTGTTATGTCAGAGTGACCGAGAATTTCCTGCAGTGATTTATAGTCAACACCATTCTCGATACAGCGTGTTGCGAAGGTATGGCGGAGCATATGCTGATTATACTCCTTTTCGCCGACCTTTTTCTTAAAATAATAGCTGTTGAAATTCCTGCTCCAATCCTTTGGCGGCTCTTTGCCAAGCAGCACAAAATCATCACCTGCCTTTTTGTAATAGGTGTATTTTTTATACGCTAATGATTTTCTGTGCTTGTCGGAAATAGGCAGTATTTCTGTTGTCATAGGTATAATTTCATAACGCTCTACAAGTCTTTTGAATGAACTGTTTATCTGATTAGTGGAAATATATGAATCCTTTTTGAAATCATAGAATAAGAGCTTGTCAGGATTATCTCTATAGCACTTGTTAATATATTCCTTAAATATATTTGCTGTGGTATCTGTCATTGTGAGAATACGCATTCCTGCATCTGTTTTAGTTTCATCACCTAAAATCGGCTTGTCATCCTTGTCCTTTGATATTGTTTTATTTATTGTAATGGTTTTAAAGTTAAAATTAATATCATTCAATGAAAGGGCATTGATTTCACCCATACGCATACCTGTGCAGAGCATAATAAGAAACTGACAGCGGTAGCGGTGGTCTGCCTCTTCATTGTTGAGAATGCTTATAAAACGCTTTTGCTCCTCAACAGTGAATGCGGATATTTTCTTGTTAGCTTTGTTAGATTTAGGCTTGACTATGTCCTCCATAGGATTTATATCTATAAGCTTCTTTTTACAGGCATATCTGAATGCTTTGCCGAGTGCCTGATGTACCTTGCTCAGCTGAGAATTACTGTAAAAGGTTATTTCCTTAAAGAAGTCTTTTATTGCAAGCTCAGTTACATTCTGAATCTGCATTTCGCCAAGTCCGTATTTATCAATAAGCTTTATACATTCAAGCCTTCTGCGGTATGTAGTTTCTTTTATGATGTTCAGCTTAATATCATCATCAAGCAGCATTTCAAGAACAGCATGAACAGTTATTTTGTTTCTGTCAGCGAATCCGCCGTTTTTCAGCTTCTCAATATGCTCCTCAAGCTTATCTCTGCACTCAGCCTTTGTCTTGCCATACTTGGTTATGCGTTTGCCGTTATATACCATTTGTCCGACCCAGCAGTTACGCTTTTCGTTTTTATAATATGTTCCGTCACCGTTGCCTCGGCTCTTGACCTTCTGTGTGCGTTCCTTCTTTTCTTTTTCCATGATTATATCACTCCTTTTGATTTCCGCAGCAGGTGCTGCTTAAAAAAGGGTATAAAAATACCCTGCTTGATTTTTCAGGCAGGATGTGGTATAATCTCATTGCTCGGTGGGATTATATTACATCCTGCTACTATGGTCTGTCAGCTACGCCAATAGCTGATGGACCTTTTTGTTTTTAATGTTTTACGTGATTTGGATTGTATTTATTGCAAGCCCATTCAAGTTTTTTAAAGTTACAGCAAATTTTATTTAAAAACTGATTGTTTCCTTTTGTAGCTTTGTAATAGGTTCTTGATGCGTGCTCATATATATCTGCTTTTTTTCTGTTTATGTATTGAATTTGGTGTTTCAATAATTCTGAATACTTTTCATCTTCTTCGTCATTTATATTAAACGAAATTAAAGCAGAATCATGAACAGGTATCATATTGTTAAATCCCAACAATCCTAATCTGCCATCATCAAGTTTTAATATATGAATACCGGATTTTATATTATCGTGATTTTCTTTTGGCGATTCCATAGGTACAAAGTAATTGTAACTACCAACAGTTAAAACAACACCAACATATGGACGACGTTTGTTTTTATTGTTTTGTACTCTTTTATCGCTTCCTTTAAGATATCTGATGTATTTGTCATCAATACGAAATAATTCTAAGTTTTTCATATTCCTCCAATCAATAAAAAACGAGATGAACATAAGTCATCTCGTTTTTTTAGCCCCTACTTACGGCAAGGGATTTCCGCTTTTTTAAGGTCTGATTTACGGTACAGACTTTCCGCTTTTTTAAGCTCCGATTTAACGGCTCGGATTTTCCGCTTAAATAGAAAGGAAAAAAACAATACTATGAATATGTTTCTTTCTCAAGCGTGGAAGAAAGTTTCCACACTTATATTATATACGAAAAATATCCGAAAATCAACAACAAGATGTTGGATTGTTATTCAATTTTTGTTCTATTTAATCCCATATTTTGTTTATATTATTATTCAACTGGATATGTAGCTGAATCTATAACTTCACCAGTGGCTTTATCGATAACCGAAATATTTGATGCTACAGTTTCATTTGTATAAGCCTGATAAATATTAGCACTAAATCCTGCGACAGTGATACAGAAAAAATTCATACCATTTTCGTATTCGCTCTTATCAACATTTATTTTGATTTCTGAAAAATTATCGTTAAATTCTACAGAATCAATACAAGGGTAGTCAGAATTTAATGTGCTTAATGTATTTGCAGTTTGCTCATGTATTTCTTTTTTATAATCATTAAAAGCATTTTTGCTCATTGTATAAGTGACAGATCCGTCTTCATTCAGCTTAGCTGATTTAAAGCCATAATCTTTTTGTTCTTGAGTGAGTTCATCTGTTGCCGGGTTTTCTTCATCAAACATAGAAGCAGGTACATTGATGTCAACAGTTAACAATTTTTCGTCTACTATATCAGATTTTGTAGGTTCTGTTGAACTGATTGAAGTATCCTCATTTGCATTGTTAGTGGCTTGTGAGCTGCATGCATTGAATGTTAAAATCATAGCTCCGACAATTAAAATTGTAGTTATTTTTTTCATAATATTCTCCATTCTGTCGCAAAGCGACAGCACAAATAGGAATGAAA
>X363_Desmarests_Spiny_Pocket_Mouse__coassemble_968_pt1 | contig 12737 bp, 13 predicted proteins | sample X363_Desmarests_Spiny_Pocket_Mouse__metabat2_high_PE_020 | metagenome-assembled genome bin X363_Desmarests_Spiny_Pocket_Mouse
AGAACAAAAACATTGTTTAAAACGGAATATACGTTTAAGAACAAAAACATTGTTTGAAACGGAATATACGTTTAAGAACAAAAACATTGTTTTTGATATTAAACAACAAAAAAGCCAAGCCGCATAACAGTACACAAAGTACAAGGCTTGACAAAATCACTGTAATATCCTAAAATGAACAGGAAAAACAGACAGCTTGAAAACCGTGTAACATTTTGCGGAATGTTATGAGGGACAACTTAAATCTCTGGAAAGATTTAAGTTGTATGAAGGTTGTCTTTTTTATTTATTTGACTTAATGATAATTCAAAAAATCTGATTTGTCAACAGAAATTTAATAATTTGTTTGAAAAGGCAGTGATTTTCACTGCTTTTTTTATTTGAATTTGTGAAGTATACGTTTTGTACCTTTCACAAGTTGCACAAAAAACAGGACGACTTTTTGTGCACTTTGTGAAATATACATTTTGTTACTGTCACAAAATGTACCCTGTCTAATAATAATATATATAGGATGATGACATTACCTGGAAAAAGGAAAAGGTTTATTGCTTTACATAAGATTACTTAATAAATTAAACATTTAGTATAAAATAGTGCTTTTGACTATTAATCAAAAATGCAGCGTTATTAAATATACTGTATGTTTATTATTCTGCTTGATTACTGACTTTTTCTTTTTTCAGGTAATTAAATTACATACGGTATAAATACCCTTGTTTTTTAATCACAAATAATAAATTACGGCTTAATTTAATATGCTATTGTTGTTTTGTCTGTCGGATGCGGCTTTTTTCTTTTTCAAGGTAAATTACCATAACTTACCGGTTCACATTTTGGGATTTTTATACACTTATATATGGAAGCACAATCACTTATTATGATTGACATTAAAATTTAAAATAAGTAGATTTTAAATAATTTATTCCAGAAGGAGTGTATGAAAATGATTTATTCATCAAAAGTAGCAAAAGAAAACAGGAACCTTTATACGCTGATGTCGCTGTGGTATGTCAATTGTGTTCAGAATCAATTAAAGCCTGATACCTGCAGAATGTATGATACGGCTGTCAAGAAAATCAAAGAGCATTGCCGGAATCTGCTTGTTGATGAGATTGAGGAAGAGCACCTTCAAAATATCCTGAACACAATGGCAAGAAAAGGTTATTCAAAAAGCTACATAAATCAGGTGCGTATAACTCTGAATAAAGTTATCAGATATGCAGTCAGAATAAAATGGCTCAGTACGCTGCCTTTTTTTGAATTGTACACGCCTAAGATTGCACCGACTAAAAGGGTTGATGCCCTGACTAAGAGAAATCAGGCACGTGTTGAGAAGCTCTGCAGTGATAAAGGAGCAACACAGTACGGATATGTCACTCTGTTTTTTCTTAATACAGGCATCAGATCTAAAGAGCTTTACAATCTGCAATGGAAGGATTTTGTTGACAGTAAGCAGCCGTATATAGTTATCTGCAGCTCCAAAACAGATGCAGGCAAAAGAAAGGTGCCGCTTAATCATACAGCTTACTCAATTATTAAATCACTGCCTAAAATATCAAAATACATATTTACAAATCTTGACGGACATCAGCTTACCTCAACTCAGATGAAACGCCATAACAAGAATGTGCGTGATAAGCTTGGTATTGATAAGTTTCATAATCATATCTGCAGACATACGTTTGCAACAAGAGCGCTTGAAAAGGGAATGGATGTGGCAGCATTATCAAAGATATTGGGACATTCATCTGTTTCATTTACAATACAGAGATACGTTACTATTTTTGATGATTATCTTTATCAGCAGATTTCATTACTTGATGAGCATAAACCTGAAGATGTTGCATAAAAAGTGGGCTTCAATTGAAGCCCACGTCTGAAAACCGTTGTGCCACAACGGTTTCAGACACCCCATGTTCCAAAAAGACATAAAAAAACGGAGTGAAAATCACTCCGTTTCTTGTTATTGTTCAATTGCTTCACCTTTTGATTTTTCTTTTTCAAGGCGGCTGTAAATCATCTGATTTAGCATATGATCATGCTCGTTTGCGAGTCTGTCAAAAAGCATTTTCATATCAGATGAAAGAGAAACCATTCTTTCGCTGAAGCCTTGTTCATTCCTGAAATGCATAAACGAATGACCTCCGGGCTTCCATTCAAGCAAGGCTTTTGCATATTCATTACCCTGAGCTGCAGACTTGTTCAGATAATCTATAGCTAAGTCTTTGTTTACCTCTACACCGTCTGCACCAAAATAATAAAGCTTGCCCAGCTGGTATTGTGCAAACTGATTGTTCTGATCTGCTGATTCCTCAAGGTATGATATTGCCTTGTCATAATCTGTGTTTGTAAGTTCACCTTTCAAAAAAATCATACCAAGCTGATACTGAGCAAATTGATTGTCCTGTTCTGCTGACTCAAGAAAATAATTATGTGCCAGCTGGAAGTTCTGTTCTGCATCATCACCTTTGATATAAATGATACCGAGCTGATACTGTGCAAACTGATTACCTTGTTCTGCAGATTGCTCAAGATAGGATATTGATTTATAAATATCCTTCATTCCGTATTCTTCACGATAATAAATACAGCCAAGCTGGTACTGTGCGAATTGATTACCCTGATTTGCGGATGCAGTGAGCCATAAGGTGGAATATTCAATATTTTGCTTAACAAGCTCTCCTGTCAAATACATTTTACCGAGGGTGTACTGTGCATATTCATTATCCTTATGTGACGATTTTAATAGATAATCAAGTGCCTTGTCTAAATCTCTTTCGGTACCTGAACCATATAGATTCATTGTTCCGAGGTTATATAATACAGTACTGTCAGCATCAGAGCCGTTTTCTCTCTCGATTTCACGGAACCCTTCATATGCGTCTGAATACCATTTGAATGATAATTCATCATCAGAATCAATAAGTGTGTCATCTGAGTACAATTTACCAAGCGTATAAGCAGCAAAGGGATTACCCTGTTCTGCAGCTTTTGAAAGATAAAGGATTGCATTATCAATGTTCTGAATATCAGTATCTTCAAGATAAATTCTTCCGAGCTGATATTGTGCAAATACATTTTCCAGGTCTGAAGATGCTGTAAGATACTCCACTGCTTTATGTAAGTTTACTTCAATACCTAAACCTTTGCAGCTCATAATACCAAGATTGTATAAAACGGTATCGTTGGGCTCAGCAGTTTCATTCTCAGCGATTTCCTTAAAGCCTAAATATGCTTCAGAATACCATTTGTAAGATAGTTCCTCATCAGAATCAATAAGAGTGTTATCCGAATATAGCTTACCAAGCGTATAAGCAGCAAAGGGATTATTCTGTTCTGCAGCCTTTGAAAGATAAAGAATTGCCTTGTCTATATTCTGTATATCAGTATCTTCAAGATAAATTCTTCCGAGCTGATATTGTGCAAATACATTTTCCAGGTCTGAAGATGCTGTAAGATACTCCACTGCTTTATGTAAGTTTACTTCAATACCTAAACCTTTGTAATTCATAATACCAAGATTGTATAAAACGGTATCGTTGGGTTCAGAGCTTTCATCCTGTACAATTTCAGTGAATCCGTCATAAGCAACAGTGTACCATTTGTATGATTCTTCTTCATCAGGAACAGTAAGGCTGTCATCAGAATACAGCTTGCCGAGTGTATAGGCAGCAAAGGGATTACCCTGTTCTGCAGCCTTTGAAAGATAAAGTATTGCATTATCAATGTTCTGAATATCAGTATCTTCAAGATAAATTCTTCCGAGCTGATATTGTGCAAATACATTTTCCAGGTCTGAAGATGCTGTAAGATACTCCACTGCTTTATGTAAGTTTACTTCAATACCTAAACCTTTGTAATTCATAATACCAAGATTGTATAAAACGGTATCGTTTGGCTCAGCAGCTTCATCCTCGGCGATTTCCTTGAAGCCATCATATGCAGCCGAGTACCATTTGTAAGATAGTTCCTCATCGGAGTCAATAAGTGTGTTATCTGAGTACAGCTTACCGAGCGTATAAGCAGCAAAGGGATTGCCCTGTTCTGCAGAATCTATAAAGTAGTGTATTGCTTTTTCAATATTCTGAATATCGCTGTCATTTATATAGATTTTTCCAAGTGTATATAATGCATATTGATTTCCCTGTTCGGCTGAATCTGTTAAATACTTTACAGCTAAATTCATATCCTGCTCAATTTGTTCTCCTCGTAAATATAATGAGCCGAGAGAATACTGTGCAAATTGATTGTTTTGCTCTGCGGATTTCTCAAGAAGCTTTATTCCGTCCTGTATATTGTAATAGGGCATATTTTCATCAAGCAATATTTTTCCCATTTTAAATTGAGCAAATTGATTGTTCTTATCAACTGCCATTCTGAGATACTGCATACCCTTATCTTCATCATGATATGGCGAGGTTTTGTCAAGAAGCAGCTTGGCATAATGATACATAGTGTTGTCATTATCATTGTTTGCTGCTGTTTCCAACAGGTTCATAGCAAGCTCTGCTTTTTCTTCATCTTCTGATTCAAGATAAATTGCAGCAAGACGTGTCTGAGCAAAGGTGTTGCCCTTTAAAGATGAAAGACGAAGATAGTGCTCTGCGTTTTCCGTATTCTGCTCCGTGCCTTTTCCGTCAAGAAGCATTTTTGCAATTCTGTATTCAATCATATCATTAGGCTCATTGTCATCTGCAGAAATAAATTCATTAAAAGCAAGTCTGTATAAATCATCAGACTCATAATCTGAATCGGTAATAAGATTTTTCTCTATCATTTCTGCCATATTGTAAAGAGCAAATGGTATAGGTTTTTGTCCTTCAGTATTGCAAGCCTTTTTGAAATAATCATATGCAGTCTGAAAGTTCTGTTCTACATCCTCACCTCTGTAATATAAAGAGCCTATAGTATAATCTGCAAAAGGTGAATTGCTTTGTTTGAGATATTCAATTCCTTTATCAATGTTTTTTTCAACACCTGAGCCGTCAAGGTACATCCTTCCAACCTTATAACACAAATAGTTTTCAAGCCGGTAGTCACTTTCAATCTGTTTGTCAAATTGCTCCATTCGTTTATCAAACTTATCTTTAGGCAGAAATCTTTTCATTTTAATGAATTCATCTCTTTCAATAAAATGCTGAAGCCACTCTTCACTTTCCAGTTCTGATACAAAGCCTTCAAAGGCTCTTTGATAATAAGATTGTGATAAAGCATTATCAATTTCGCCGAGAGTACCTTGAGCATAATACTTTCCTAATTCAAAGGCGGCAAGGTCATTTCCGTGTTCAATTTCATAAGTAAGGAGAGCTAAAGCCTCCGAAAACAAGGACTCTGCAAATAAATCAGAGCCGTCTGATTTGGATTCTATTCCTGCGTTTATAAGCTCTCTGGCTTCTTTGAAACCGGGAGTCCGGTATTTGCTTTTGTTTTTTGATTTAGCCGATGAGCGGTTATTTATTATTCCGTCAAAATCAATTTTTTCACTTGTAACTTCAGCTTCATTTACCTCCGCTGAAATATAGCTCTCGCTGCGGTACTCCTCAATATCACTGAATGCCATATTTTTCATTGATGTGAGAATTGCGTTTCCGCATCGATTAAATAAATAAGCATATTTGTTTCTGCTGTAATCGCTTTTGCTGTTTTCTCCATATGCTTCACGATATAAAGAGTCATTACTGTCAATAAGCTCTTTAAGCTTGTAGAAATCATCAGCCTTGTACTTCTCAAGATACATTTTAGTGATTTTATCAATATCAGGTCTGAGCTTCGCAATGTATTTGTTGTTGCCATATTGCCAGTCACTCTTGTTTGGAGGCAGATTGTCGTAAACCTTAAAATACTGCCTGATAATATCTCTGTTTTCAAGCAGAAAGTCATTTCTCATTGATGTCGCAAAGTGATTTCTGATAACATCATTTATCATATTTGTTGTCTGCTCATTATCAATAATGCTGTTCACCATTGTGCTTCTGCATTTTTTTATAGAGGATTGCTTGAATTTTCCTTTATAATCCATGTGCTCATCAATAAGGATTGAATGGTATGGAAGATTATCATTTTTGCCGTTAAAGGATAATTCAATAGTTCCGTTGGCATTTACACATATATAATCACCAAGAAAACGTGTGTTATAGCCCTCATTTTCAAGAACTTTTTTCAGTCTGTTGCTGATACTGCGGTAACCGTAATTGTTGCTTCTATGAGCTGATACTGTTTTGCCGAGCTTAACCTTTTCATCCTGAATTATATTATTTTCCTTAACCCACTGAGCAGAAAACTGAACGGTTTTAACTGTAATTAATGGTCTTGTCGGTATCGGTTCCACAGTTGCTATATGTATGTGCAGATTGTCAGTGTTGTAGTGAATAGCTGCAGACCAGGTGGCGGTTTCAAGACCTTCTTTTTTCAGCATAGCATTAACCGAGGCTCGTGTGTATTGATGTAAAGCTCTTACATCAAGAAAGCCATCTTCGCTGTTGTATATTCCGTTCTTTTCAAGCCATCGGTTGTCAAAGGATATAACGGTCTGCCACATAGGCGAGCCGTTCCATTGAGCCTTTTCATACAGCGATTTTAATTCTTTCTTTTCAGTGATAGATAAGCGGTTGGAATAGCTTGTAAAAAGCTCGGTTGTTTTTTCAGGATTATCCATATAGTCGGTATAAAGGCTGTATCTTGATAAGTTTTCGGTTCTTGCTGCAGTTTCCCTGTCTATGTAATCAATGTAGCCTGAAAACAGCTTGGAACCGGCAGTAACAAAATCTGTTGTAACAATACAGCCTGCATTAATGTTGCCGCTCATTTATAACCAACTCCTTTTCAGCCTTTGTTTGATTTGTTGTTTTTAAGTTGTTTGAAGTGTGCAATCCGTTTTCCTACTTCTTTTGTTGCATCTTTAATGAGCTGTGATGTAATGATGTCTGTCGGTACGAATTTTATGTTGTCCGAATTGTTGTAAAAAACAGAATTAAGAATTTCCATAATTATCTGTATGTTTTTGTCGGCAGTGTTGGAAGCCATACGGATGCGTGTTAAAGCATTTCCGTATTTGCTGTCAAATTTCTCAATTACAAGATTTGCAATTGTTTCATTCTGATTAAGCTGCTGTGCACGGTGCTCTCTGATAATAAGCTCGAGTGCCTGCGTTGCAGAGCTTAAATTATTTTTCTCTTTGCACTCAGCCAGGTAATCAATGTCGCGCTGATTAAGTCTGATGCCTATCTGTTTTTTTGTTTCTTTGCTCATAATTTTATCTCCTTGAAAATATTGAATTTGGAACATAGGGTGCCTGAAACCGTTGTGGCACAACGGTTTTCAGAGCTGGGCTTCAATTGAAGCCCGCTTTTTATACATTATATTTTGATTCGATTGAATTAAATTTCAGCTATTTTTACAATTGTTAATCCATCAAGTACAGATTTTTTGCTTTTTCCATTTATATAATCCAGTAAGGTCTGATAGCTGCAATTAAGATTGTTTGCAGCTTTTCTGATACTACTGAATGTTGTTTCTAATCCGTTGCTATTGATAACAACTACTGCCTGTGATCTTGAACGAGCCCCGGTTATTTTTGCAACCTCTTTCTTTGGAACGATAATTAGATTATCAACTCTGCAATTCTTTATGTTGCCGTCTTTATGAAAAATGTTACTTGCTAAACCTTTATATTCGGGTAAGAAAGCCTGTGCAACCAGATGTTTGACACTATGCTCGTTTTCTCCTATTTTGACAACATAAGGTGCACTTTTTCGTCCTCGTTTAATGTAGCCTGATAATTTATGCTCCTTATAGCTTTTGGAGGTCACGCTTAATACATAACCTTGATTGCTGACATAATACTTATGTCTTTTAGTTATATCAATTAGTTCGAATTTTTCAATTAAGCAATTATTCATTTTGCTGCCTCATTTCTATTTTTCTTATGCTGTCAACAATGCAGTTCTCACAATATTTGTCAAGCTGATCCTGAGTGATATAAAAGTCGTTTGCAAATCTGCATATTTTATCGCAAATATGTGATTTTATATCTTCAGTAATATCATTTGTATTTACATTGATAAGCTCCATAATTTTATCTCCTTAAAAACATTGAATTTGGAACATAGAGTGCCTGAAACCATTGCGGCACAACGTTTTTCAGAGTTGGGCTTCAATTGAAGCCCACTTTTTGTTGTGTTATATTAAGAAAGATTTTGCAAAAAATCATTTATAAATGCAAGATTATTGTTAACTAAATTAAGCTTTATTCTGAGAGAATCAATGTCTGACTTTGAGCATTGAACCAAATCCATATTGCAATTGTTTAATGCTTTACAAAGACTTTCAAATTCTATAAATGAATCACGGAAAGCTTCTGATTCTGAAAGCGAAATGAGCTGATCATTTTTTAATGTTTTATTATCCTTCCTCAGAGCTTTTTTTCTTTGGCTATCCTGTTTGTGCTTCCTTACATCAGATGATGTTACAGTAGCATTCTGCAAAATACTTCTTTGCTGAGCAGGAGTAAGACGAGCGACTTCGGATGCTGCACCGATTGAAATATCGTTTGATGATATTTTTGATTTAAGTTCATCTATTCCGTGTTGTTCAATATACGTCAGTCTTTCAACTGTTGTTTTGCTAATGTCAAGTTTTTCTGCAATCAGTTGGCTTATTCTTCCCGGAAGTTTAACACCGTTATCAGATAATTTAGTATATATTCTTTTCAGTGTTTTAACCTGGAAAGCACGGTCTGCATCTGTAAATTCTCTGCTTTCTGAGTTTGTTGTAACAATTGCCCAGTCCTCTTTATCTTCTGATGAAAGTATTTCCTCTCCGTTATCATCAAGAAACACGGCACTCTGTTCAGTGTCGGTAATCAGACAGGGAATCATTTCAAACTCCAAATGTCCTTCGGATATTAATCTGCGAATGGCTGTGTATCTTCGTTCGCCTGATATAAGCGTATATGTGCCGTCAGTATTGTCTTTAACCTCAAGGTTTTGCTTTAAACCATTGTGCAGTATTGAAAACGCAAGTTCTTCAATGTTTTCAATACTGTATTTGTTTTTTGCATTTGTTACTATTTTGTCGTATGGTATTTTTTCAATTCTGAAATTGTTCTGAGCCATAGACTTTGAAAAGTTATTCATAAAACCGAGATTTGACAGATTAATATTTTGATATTTTCCCATAATATTTCTCCTTTAAAAAATAATAGTTTTTGGAACATAGGGTGCCTGAAACCATTGTGCCGCAACGGTTTTCAGAGTCGGACCTCAATTGAGGTCCAAAAAAATGATTAAAAATGACTGATTATATACTCAGTTAATGAGTTGTAATCCTGTACAACCGTTGAGCTTTTTGCATAGTCGGTAAGAGCCTTTTTTGAGTATGTAACTTCTTCAGCTTTAACACATTTTCTTATCTGAATATCAATAAAATATCTTCCAAGTGCACTCTTCAATGTGTTTTTTATATCCTTTGCAATAAGTGTTCTGCTGTCCCATTGTGTTAAAAAACAGCGGATGTCACTCAGAACGGGGTTGTAATCTTTTACTGTTTCAACAAGACTCTGAGCAACGCAGTAACCGGCAAAGCCCCATAAATCACATTTCAGAGGAGCAAAAGCATAATCTGCACATACAAGTCCGTTTATATTTACCAGGTTAACCGCAGGAGAGCAGTCAATGATGCAGTAGTCAAAATTACTTTTTATTTTATCCAACTGATGCTTAAGTCTGAATTGCTGTGGCTTTTTAAAGTCAGACTTGAGCTGTGATTCAATATCCGATAAATCTATGAAGGCAGGAATGAGGTATAAGTTTTCATAGCCTGTTTCATAAATAACATTGTCAATGTTGTAATTAGGATCAATTAATATATCGCCTACAGTGGTAGGGAACTCCTTTAGAAGTGACAGGTCACCGCTTTCAAGTACATTTGAAAGAACAGCAGCATAATCAATTTCATTTTTTGAAAACAAGGAGCTGCAGTTCCCTTGCGGATCCAAATCAATCAGTAAAACCTTTTTACCGTATTGTTTTGATAAGATATGTGCAATAGTGGTAGCAGATGTTGTTTTGCCTACACCGCCCTTTACGTTAATAAAAGCATAAGTTTTCATTTCATTTCTCCTTTATTTGTTCTTTTAAATTATCAAGTGCAATTGTATTGTTGTTTATTGCATCTGCAATAAGTGTAACTAAGCCGGCATATCGTTCTTCAACTTCCTTAATTCTGTCAGAGGTTGTATAGGTTTCAAGAATGATATTAACCATTTTGTTTCTGCTGATGCCTTTTTGTTTTGCCAATTCATCAATTTTTGCAAGCACAGCGGCATCAACGTTCCTGATGTATATTGTTTTACTTATTTTATCCATCTCCTTTCCAGAGCAACAAAAAAAGCCAATCAATCCATACACAAAAACAGTGTATAGATTAATTGGCACATGGCACTACTGATTAAATTTTACAATTTCATTGTATAACAAACAGCATACAATTGTCAATAGCATATTAAAAACAGTTAAAAAATGTATATAAATTCAGGGTGTGGGTGCAAGCAGAATTTTTCAAAGCATAATAAGAAAACGGCAGGCTTTGCCTGCCCAAGCACTGTAAAGTGCTTGCAGTTTTCTCTTATGCTCTTTTTCATCCGAAGGATGAAAAAACGGAAGTATTTTTACAGAGTAAAAAATACTTCTGCCTACCGGGAAAAAGAAAAACTTTTTCCGGTGCTCTGGAGCAGAGCACAAAATTTTGCTGTCTCTTCAGACATAAAGGCAACAAAAAAGGCGAGCTAAGCACGCCTTTACCTGGAAAAGAAAAAATCAACTTGCAATCTCGTTAAATCCCACACCCTCATAATCATCCGCATCAAGTATGATTTCTGAGTTGTTGTATTTGTCAATGGTTTTGTTCAGAGCCTCCGAAGCTGATGCAGCTTCTACCGGAACTACTCTTTTCAGAACTTCTGTTATTTCAATGTTGTACATCATATTATTCATATCTCCTTGAGTTTTGATAGGGTATTTTAATTTCGGCACCTTCAAGCTGTGAGCATAAACAAGTAAAATCATACTCATCTATAAGGTACCATTGATTATTGCCGTTTTGTTCAATACGTACCCAGATCCATTTGTCCTTGATTTTGATTTTTAAACAATTACCACAATTAAAATCATTATATCGATCATTTTCTTTGTTGTACTGTAATGTCATAATTTAATCCTCCTGCGTTTAAGCTCGTCAGCTTTATTATGGGATAGGGCTTGATAAAAGCTCAAGCCCTTCAGAAAGCTTTAATAATATGAACTGTAAGTGAGTTGCTGTTCGCTGTTATACTTATGTAACATATGCCCTTGAGGACAATAATAACCGTATTTTGTTGCTCTTGTTGTAAATTCAGTTAAGCAATCAGCCCAGCTGTCAATAAATTCATTTTTAATCGGCTTTGTATATCCGACCATACAGTCTGTAGGTGTTTTATTCTCTGCTATACAGTGCAGCCTTAAGGTTTTTGGTGTTGCCTTAACTACCTGGTAAAATTCAATATTTGTTTGCTCATATCCCCAGCTTGTGTAGAATATGTCACCAACTTTGTAACCGTCAATATTTGCTGCTGTTTTACTCATTTTAATAGCTCCTTTCATTGTGGGTTTTACCCTTACCTCTTGATTATATTATAACATCTTGTACAAGAAAAATCTATTGACAAAATATACAATCTTGTACAAGATAATTTGTTTATTTTGTATATTGTACAAGATTGATGTTTGTGGTATAATGTGTATAGTGGAGAAGGAGGCTTTTATAAAGTTCTTTCCCGGTAATTTATAAAGAGGTATTTTTATATGGCAAGTGAAAAAGGAAAGTATACGGATTACAAGAACAAATATAACGCTGATAAATATGACAGCCTGCGTATAGTGGTGCCTAAGGGCAAAAAGGCTGTAATAAAGGCTTATGCGGGCAGTATAGGGGAGAGTATAAACGGATTTGTAAACAAAGCTATTGATAAAGCAATGGAAGAATAGGGGTTGTTAATATGGCTTTAGAAAATAAATTAAACATAACAGACAGTGCAGAGCTTGCCAGAACCGAAGAAAGAATCAGCAAGGCAAAAGCCCTTGAATTATTTGAAAATGGTTTGCTTGATACTTTTGAGATTGGCACATTCAAAGGTTTATGCTCAATTCATTATTATTTGTTTTCAGATATATATGACTTTGCCGGTAGATTGCGTACGGTAAATATATCAAAAGGTAATTTCCGTTTTGCTCCTGTTATGTACCTCAGGGCTGCACTTAAGAGCATCAATGAAATGCCGCAGTCAACATTTGATGAGATTATAGAAAAATATGTTGAAATGAATATTGCTCATCCGTTCAGAGAAGGCAACGGCAGAAGTACCAGGATATGGCTTGACTGTATTCTGAAAAAAGAGCTGAAGCAGGTTGTTGACTGGAGCAAGGTTGATAAAAGTGATTATCTGCTTGCCATGGAAAGAAGCCCCATCAAGGATGTTGAAATAAAGGTGCTTTTAAAAGCCGCTTTAACCGATAAAATCAATGATAGGCTTGTCTACATGAAGGGCATCGATGCAAGCTATCACTATGAAGGCTACAACGTATTTAAAACAGAAGAATTGTAATTTGTAATACTGTGCAAGGAGAAAAGCGAGCTTTATCAGCTCGCTTCAGCGTGTAGAAAAACCCTAAACTTCGGAAGAGGTTTAGGGTTTTAGTAAT
>X363_Desmarests_Spiny_Pocket_Mouse__coassemble_1020_pt1 | contig 12090 bp, 15 predicted proteins | sample X363_Desmarests_Spiny_Pocket_Mouse__metabat2_high_PE_020 | metagenome-assembled genome bin X363_Desmarests_Spiny_Pocket_Mouse
TCATTACTAAAACCCTAAACCTCTTCCGAAGTTTAGGATTTTTCTACACGCTGAAATATAATCTATAAATGATTATATTACTTTATATTATTTTAATCAACAAGAACTCTTTATTCTTTACCATTTTCATAAAATATGTTATATTATAAAAAGTTATGATAATAAAACTAAAAATAAGGAGTAGTTATGAAAGAACTGATAAAACAAATTGTTATTGAAGAATTTTCAAAATTAACAGATACTATTGAAAAAGACTTTGAAAAGAATTACAAACGAAAAGTAAATAATTTTCTCTTAAGTCAAATGGATGAACAAATTACTGCTAGTATGGTATTTGTTAGCAGTTTTGAGTCTAAAAGTGGATTTGCAATTGAGAGTTGTGCAAAGCGTATTGCAAGACTTAAATTTGGCGAAGAAAATGTTCCTGCTATAGTAAATCCGAGAAAATTACGGCACAATATAAATCCTGATACAGTTAATGGACAAATAGTTGTAACCGATGTTGACACTCATAATGGTAACCTCCGAGGTGAAATTTCTGCTTTTAGGGCAAATAATGTTGCAACTGGAGCAGGTAAAAAGCGAGTAGAAAGTGGAGTTACACAAGAAAGTATAAAAGAAAATCTTCTTCCTTTATCATATACATATAAATCAAAAACAATATTCACTAAACCCGTTGATCTTGCTTTCTTTGACGGAGATAATTGGAATATTCTTGAACTCAAAGCAGGTGGTGATTTAGACAGTTCTAACGCACCCTCAAATGTTGAAAAATTACTTACAATATATGTTGATATGGGTATTGAAAATTGTAAAGCCTATTTTGGTACTTTGTACAATAAAGATGGTGAAGGGAGTACATGGAAAGGTGCCGTTAAAAAGCATATGAATTACCCTGAAATGTTCTTAATCGGAAAGAACTTCTGGGAGAGAATTTTACCTGATAATATTTCCTTTGAACAATTTGAACAAATATACAAAGAGGCTCTTGAAGAAATTGATTTAAACACAAGAATTACAGAAATGATTAAAAATTGTATTTCAAAATGATATGAATAAATATAAAGTAGAAAAAATCAAATCAAAAAAATACACATTAATTCAGGGAGATTGTCTTGATTATTTAAATAAAATCCCTGACAAAAGCATCGATTTAATCTTAACAGACCCACCATACAATATTGCACAATATTCAACAGGGAATATCAATTTGCCTGGTAGATCCGCTCTAAATAATGATTTGGGCAAATGGGATCTTGCACCTATTGAACCCTATAAATTCATTAACGATTTCAAAAGGATATTAAAACCAGATGGCAATATTTTTATTTTTACAAGTTATAATCTCATTGGGAAATGGCATGAAGCTTTTGATAGCGAATTTGACACATTCCAATTTTTTGTATGGCACAAAACAAATCCTGCACCAAAAATTTTCAAAAATGGTTTTCTTAATAGTTGTGAGATGATTGCTTGTATATGGAATAAAGGTCACAAATGGAATTTTTCAAAACAAAACGAAATGCATAATTTTTTTGAGAGTCCGATTTGTATGCGACCTGAACGATTATCAGACCCCAAGCATCCGGCTCAAAAGCCAGTCAAATTATTGGAACATATATTAAAAATTGCATCAAATGAAGGAGATGTAATACTTGACCCTTTTATGGGCGTAGGCTCAACCGGTGTGGCAGCATTAAAAAACAATAGAAAATTTATTGGATGTGAGATTGAAAAAGAATATTTTGAAGCCGCCAATAATCGATTAACGGAGATTTTTAATGAACAGAAATGATAAAATACAAATTTCACACGATATGCGAGAGTTAGGACTTGCAGCATTATCTCATGTGAACAGAATGGATATAGCAGATAAATGGGATGAGTTATCTGTTCTGTTAACTGCTCATGCAACTGAAATATTAGTAAAAGCACGAATTGCGCAAGAGCATCCGTTACTAATTTTTGAAAAGTTTCCTAAAGCAGATGACGATGAAATATCATTAAAGAGTTTATTTAATGATGGCTACACTATTGAGTGGAACTCTTTACCGAATATGCTTTGGGCAACTGTTAACTATAAATTATCGAAGCCCAGAAAAGAACAATTTAAAAAATTCGGTAATCTTAGGAACGGTATTCAACATTTTGGAGCAATACCTAGTGGAGATAACGGAAATGGAATCGCTTATTTAGAAGCAGTAAAATTTATTTATAATGTTATTGATCCACTAATTTATCAGTGGTGGAAACTATATGCAATCGATTACTCCCAAGATTATAATGAAGAACTTGATGCAGACGAAAATCAATTTTATTGGGATTACATAAAAAATTATATAATACGATATGAAATTGATTTTCATGTATCACCAAGGCTTGCAATAAACACGAATCTCTGGTGGGATGACGCAAAAAATGATACTAAAACAAAATATCAACATAAAATTCAAAAACAAATAGATAAAATAATCTCCCAGAACTAAACTGGGAGATTTGTTATTATAAGATGTTCAACATCTCGATTATTTCGACTTCTAACATTATATGTATATTGTTTGTCAAAGCTCAAAATATTAAAATCTTTTTCATATAAACTGTTGATAAAATCTGTATTTTTAATTACTAATATAAACCTAGCTAAAGTATTTTTTAAAGAAAGTGCTAATCTTTCCTGATCATACTTAGTAAATTCTTTTCCTTCATAATCTGAAAAATCCGAATCATATGGTGGATCTAAAAACATAAAATCGTTTTCTTTAAGTTTTATATTCTTAAAGAAGTCCTCAAAATCAGAACAGTGAATATCTGTATGAGAAAACAATGTATCAATTTCTCTATTAAACATATTATCAATCTTTGATTTCATATTTTTTCTATTATAAGACATTCCCCCATATGGAATATTAAACTCACCTTTAGAATTATACCTAAACATCGATCCATAACAATATTCTCTAATAAAATAAAAATTTGCAGCTTGATATTGTACAGATTGATTATTAAGTTTTCCAAGGTTTAAATCATTAAATACTTTTCTAAAGTACATATAATAACCACTAGTAAAACCTGTTATTAAATTTTCAGCTAAATCTTCATTTGAAAATGGTTTTTTATTGTAATTTGATACAGTCCTTACATATTTATCTGTTACCATTTTAATAAGAAAACCATCAAATTCTTTTTTGTCTAATAAAAGTTTCTCACTAAATCCTGAATTTATATCATTAGATAAACTATCAATTAAATCACCAAGAATTAATTCTAATTCATCCTTATGAACAAGTTCATTTCTTAATTTGTAAAAAATATCAAGTAACTCTTTTTCTTCACTACTACAAACAGATACCAAATTATTAAAACTATTATTATAGCATAGTAACAAATCATACAACTGTTTATCTTGATTTTTAATTAGCTGATAATATTGAATTAACGACTCTGAAATATCATTTATTGCAGAAACCTTTGGCATAAGATGAAAGAACAGTGCACCTCCGCCAAAAAAAGGTTCTATATATCTGTCATATGATGGTATTAAATTTTTGATTTTATCAATTTCTTTTGATTTGCCTCCAGGCCATTTAATTATAGGATTCATATAACCACTCCATTTTAAATTTATTATAACATAAATGATTGCACAAAAAAAGATAGAATAAAAAATTTGTATTATCAAAATTGTTTTCTTATCGTGTATGTTAACTCTCATTTGGATTAATTACAAGTCATATTTTCATATTGACAGAAAAATAAAATTTTGCTAAACTAAATAGTATTGGCAGAGGAAGCCAACATTATACATTACAATTGAATATTTTTTACTTTTTATTTTATAGTTTAACTATTGAGTTAAAACTAATTTTTTGGGTTTAATGTACGCTAAGGATAGTCGGGCATTGAAGCTCTACATATTTACATGGCAATTCCTCACACAAGGGAGTAGTCTGTGTAAAAGTATGTGTAGGTTTCAGTACCCGACTTTTTTGTTTGTCATTTTATATTCTGATACCTATAAAAATTCAGGAAGGAGACCCAAGATGAACGGAAATTATTTTTTGTTGCCCAATACAATTTTTGATGAGGATATGAAACCGAGATATTTTGCAGTGTACAGTTTTCTTGTCAGCCGAAAAGATAGTGTTAATGAATGTTGGTATTCGGTTGAACACATTGCAGAATACTGCAACATCAGTATCAATACTGCCCGCAAAGCATTACACTGCCTTGAAGAAAATGGTTACATTGAAATCAAAAAATCTTTTCTCGGTGGAGTGCAGCAAACGAACTTGTATAAGGTCCACAGAATTGCTTCCTGACATCAATTTTGGTAGACAAACAATACAAAAGCCTTTCATAGAAAAAATGAAGACCCTGTCACAAAGTTGTCGGCAAAATTTGAAGAGTTCTAAAACAAGTAGGATAACGAACAGATATGGAGAACAAAAAGCAAATATGAGCCGTTTGTGACGATGACATTCAAAACACATTTCAAGCATAATTTTAAGGTCGATTTTCAAGCAGGAGAAAGAGTAGGCGCTTTAGAAGCGCTCTACTCGCTCAACTTCGGCGTGCAACGCCCGCCGTTAAACCAAATTTAAAAAAAACATCTTAGGGGTCGTAAATTGCCCTTAGGTGCCTATGATAGGTGCTGTAAATTGCTGAATTCGGCTTAGTTAAAGGAAAAATTACGGTGTCATAGATGGGGGTGTAACAATAAAGGAGGAATATTTACGAAAAAGTCAACTAATGAATTAAAATCAATCGCAACTGAAATATCAGGTGAGTTCGGCTATTTTCTTAATGTAACAGAGGTAGGTAAAATATTCGGTATCAGCAGAGAATCGGCAAGGAAATTACTTGCCGATGTGCCCACTGCCGAGTTAACTGGCAGCAAGAAATATTATCTTTATGATGTTCTCAAAAAAGTTTACAAATAATCTGGATATTCAAACACAAATAGTATATTGTGTGTCTTGCAAAGGAGTTGATAAATTATGTATGAAGAAAAACGACCTGACGGTTCAATTATGTACAGAATGACTCGTCAGGTTACAGACAACAATGGCAACAAAATCCGATTGACTGCTCGCGGCAAAAGTGAGCGTCAGGTCAAAAAGAATATGGAACAAAAACTGTTGGAATGGCAGAAAGAACAGGATGAACTGAAAAACAAAACAATGTTCCCAGAGGTTAATTTCAAAGTATTTGCAGAAAACTGGTATGAGTTAAACATTCGAAATGCTAACATAAGTCAAGTGACAAAGGATGATTACAAATATTATTTGTTCTCAAACATCATTCCATACTTCAAAGACTTCAAGCTATGCGACATTACCGAAGATGACTGTCAAAGATTTATGAACACTTATGTTGGTTACAGCAAAGCTAATGTATCTAAAATCAGAATGACATTAAGACGAGTTATGCGAAAAGCACTGAAACAAAAACTAATATTAACTAATCCAGCAGAATATATCGTATTGCCACAAGTTACCGAAGGTCAACGCAGACCTATTACAGACGAGGAAAGAACTCTGATTATAAAAAATGCAAAAACACATTATACAGGCACAATGGTATTGACAATGCTTTACTGTGGACTCAGACCTATTGAGATAAGACGAATGACTTGGGATTGGATAGACTTTGAAAACTCAATCCTCACAATAGGCAAATCAAAAACAAAAGCAGGTACAGGTAGAAAAATACCGATACCACCACAATTAAGACAAGCATTGATTGAGCATAAACTCAAAAGGCAAAACGATGAATATGTATTCGTCAGAGTTAAAAATCATAATTTGAAAACCACAATTTTATAAGTGGTTATTGCCCATCATAGGGCTTCAATAAAATCCTCAGAAAGCCTTGAAAATAAAGGATTTATCGAAATGTGTTCGCCTTATCCCTTTATATGATTTCACACTGTTTTACACTTGCCCTGTTTCCTCATAAGGGAAAAAGCAAGGGCAAGAAAATCTGATAACAAGATATAACAGAATGTGGCAATCGGGGAACTGTGATGTATGTGCGAATATATTATAACGGAGGATTTTTTTATGGACAAGTATATTTATGATGAGAGCAACGGTCTTTGGTATGAACTGCAAGGAGATTATTATATTCCTTGTCTTACTTTACCAGCCGAAAAAGAAACCGTTATCGGCGTATGGGGACAGCGGCATTTGCGGTATCTGAGGAAACACAAAAGAGTTACATACGCCAATCTTCTCACAGGCGGCACACTCCACTCCTACCTTGCCGACATTGATATGCAGGCACAGGAACGCTTTGAACGGCTCATAGAGCAGATGAAACAGGCGCAGGGCATTACGGAGCGACTAAAGGAGGAAAACGCCTTAGAATGGGTCAGACGAATGAATAACATACGAGCGTGTGCGAGGGAGATTGTGAATAAGGAAATCATTTTCGCATAAGCAGATGAAGGCAGCAGGGAGAAATCTCTGCTGCTTTTTTGCCTGAAGGTATTGACAAGCAAGAAGTAGCGTGCTATAATTCAATTAACATTTCGGTTAAGTGTTAATTGAAAGGAGAAAGAATGTGGCTCTACAAAAAACGCTAAAGGCTTTAGCCGATCCAACCCGCAGGCAAATAATACAGTTATTGAAAAATGGACGATTGCCAGCAGGCGATATTGTTGAACATTTCAGTATTAGTGCCGCAGCCATTTCAAGACATTTAAGCATATTGAAAGAAGCAGGACTGATACGGGATACAAGAGAAGGAAAGTATATATTTTATGAGATTAACCTCAGTGTTTTAGAGGAACTGCTTTCTTGGCTGGTTGATTTTAAGGAGGATTTGCAATGAAAAAGCAAAATATTATTCCAACGATTATCGTAACATTCGTAATGTTGATTGTGGCTATGATTTCTTTAGTTTATTTACCCGCAGAAATTCCTGTGCAATGGAATGAGGGCGGTGTAAGTAGTTCCGCCAATAAATTTCTAATATTCGTATTTCCTCTTCTTAGCGTAATATTTCTCGTTTTTCATGCTCAGAAAAGCAAGGAGGTTTCCGAGAAACCTGATTTTATAAGCCTGTTGGTTTCTCTTATACTTTTTGCGGCACAGAGTATTATTACACTTAATGCCTTAGAGTATATCAATATGATGTCGTTAAATTACAAGCTTATGCAGACAATAGCGTTGCTTATCATTGGATTGATAATCTGTGTTTGCGGTAATCATATTCCAAAGTTTGTGAAAAACTATTACTGTGGTGTAAAAACAGCATTTGCATATAGCGATAGCAATGTGTGGTTAAAAACTCAGCGTTTTGCAGGCAAGCTTTGGTTTGTTTCGGGAATTGTCATTATGCTTTTATCGTTTATTCAATGGGAAATGGTATCTTTATTAGCGGTATTTATTATTCTGATACTGATAGCTGTGCCAAGAATATATAGCGGATTTGAGTACAAAAAGACTGCAGGAACAAAAGATGATGAATAAAACAGAATGGATATTATGCCCTGTTTGTGGAAACAAAACCCGTGACAGGCTTCGGGAAGATACTGTATTGAAAAATTATCCTCTCTACTGTCCGAAGTGCAAACAGGAAACGCTCATCAACGCAAAGGATTTACAAATAACCGTCATTCAAAAGCAGGAACGCTGACAAGACTATGTATGCCGCCGTGTATGGGTAACACCATAGCGGCGGTTTCTTTGCCTATAGGCTGTCTCTGTCAAAGGATTTCTTTCTGCGTGGCTGCTGTCTGCCCTGCTTCTGCAACTGCCTGAGCCTGTTTCTGACGCTCTCTTTTTCAGGCGGTTTCTGTGGTCTGCGCTTTTCCTTAACTTGTCGTTCCCACTCGGCAAGACTTCGGTTGTACTGTTCCACAACGGCTTCGGCTTCTCGGTAGGTCGCCATAAATGCCTGCACATCGGGGTAACCGTCCTCTTTCAGAATATCGGGCAGCTTGTCAAGCCTTTCTGAGATTTCGGCTTCGGTCTGCTGTATCTGTCCGGTAAGGGCTTTTCGTTCTTTGCCCTTGAAAATTCCCGTTGTCTCTGAAAGCTGTGTTTTCAGCTTGGGCAGAACATTGTCCTGCAAGTTTCTAATCCCTCTTGCTTCGTCCTGCACCCGTATCATCAGATTTCGCATAGTGCGGAACTCTGCCATATCAATATCCAGCGTGGGCTTCGGCGGCATACCGTGTTCACGGATAAGGTTTTGCAGGAAATCTTTTGCCTTATTCACAATGCTGCGGAACAGATTGGGCAGCCAGCCGCTTTTGCGGATGGAACTGCTTACCCTGTCGTGTATCTCGCTCTGCTTGACCTCCAAAATTTTTGCTTCGGATATTCCTGATACAAGAGCCATATCCGCCGTCCTGTTCCATTCCTGCCTTGCCGCATTGTCGGCTTTGATTTCTTCCTCTCTCGGATTGTGCTTGCCGATTTTCTTTGTCGGCAGGTACACGCTGTTTTTATCAAATACCTTCAAATGCTGTTCGGGGTCGGAAATATGGCGGTTGATAAGGTCGGTATAAACTGCCTTTACTTCCCGAAGAAAAGGCTCGCTCTTAAACCTATCATCTTTCGGGGTAAACAGATGGCTCTCGTAAACCTCGCCCTTTTTAATGACGGTACAGCCTTTCCGTATCTGTCCGTCCTCATCGGTAATCTCTTTCTTGGTGCGTACCCGCTTGCCTGTTTCATCAAAGAAAATGCTTCGGGCGGCAGTCTTGATTTCGGGTTCGGGCAAAAGCGTCCGTTCGCTGAAAATCAGATGAATGTGATAATTGGTCTTGCGCTTGTTGTGGTGCAGAGCCGACACACATTCCACACCGTACCGCCTGTGAAATTCCTCTGTGAAATCTTCGAGAACCTGCTGCGGCTCATACTGCGTGTAGACTTCGGGCAGGGCGATAATCAGCTCCCTCGCTTCGATACATTTTCCGTCTGCGCCGCTTCGCTTAAACTCCTGCTGGCTTTCTTTTGCGAGATTACACCAAAAGGTATTGTCTGCGGTGTGGTAGGTGGCATACAGGTTTTCCTGTCTTGCGGGACTTGTGATATAGGAAATCCGTCCTTTGACATTCGGTAGCTTCGACATCTGTATGAAGCTGTGTCTTGCCATACTGTCCTTTCTCCCATCATGGGTGCGTTCTCATTTTGCAACCGTCCTGACGGTTGCCGCCGACACGAAACAGTGGCGGCGAAAAGTATCAATGCAGGAACGGGAAGCGACTGCGTTGATACTTAGCTCCCCGCAGGGGCGAAATACCCAGAGTACAAATCGAAGATTTGTGCGAGGGGTGTATTTCGCTCTCAAACGCCGAGGGCTTTAAAAACGGTCAGTCTACTCGGCGGACATCATTCTGATTGAGAAGATTTCTGCCCTGATTGACGCTCATAAAATGCTCCAGCGTGTCCCTGCGGATAATCGCTTTCCGCCCGACTTTAAGGACGGGCAGCTTGCCCCAGTCCACCAGTTTTCGCATAGTGTTCCTGCCGATACCCGTACATTCGGCGGCTTCTTCAATAGTTAAACCCATTTTGATGTTGCTCATTTTATCAACCTCCTTTTGTAAATACTCGTTTTGCAACTATGCACCTCTAATTATACTTATTTTGCTACTTCTTGTCAACCTGTTTTGCAACTGTTCACAAAATATTTTTAATTATTATTGCAAAATGGGTTGCAAAGTGAGTTTGCGTGTGCTATAATGATACCCGTTAGGAGGTGAAAACTTGAAAAGCGAAATCACATTCACCGCAAAACAAGTCGGCGAAAGGATAAAGGAACGCCGAACAGAGTTAAACTTAACAATGCCCGAACTCGGCAAGCGTATCGGCGTGAACAAATCCACCATTCAGCGGTATGAAGCGGACGGCGTTGACCCGAAGCGCACAATGATTATAGGCGGTCTTGCAAACGCACTCCTTACCACTCCCGAATGGCTGACAGGACTTTCCGAAGATAAGGAATATGACAGCCGCACATTATGTGCAAAGGATATGGAGGAACATATCAAAAAGTATCTTGATACGGTTTCCTCTGCCGTCAATGGAGAGCCGCACCAGCAGCTACTTACAACCTTTCTCGGAAAGCTGGTTGACCTCTACACAGTCATGACCTATCACTTTGCGGACGCTATGGCGGAGGTTGACCGTGTAGCAGAGGACGAAGGCTTAAAAAAGTCCATTAAGCGATATGCGATTGAGGTCGGGGCGATTGAGGAAAGAGTTTACCGCAAAGAGATGGAAGTACCTATTGAAGATATGAAACGCTTTTTAGACGGGATTTTACATATCTACGATGAGGGGCGCACAAAGGTATCTATGGGCGACCTGTTCGGGATAGTGGCGGAAGCTGAAGCAAGGCTTTCCGAAAAAGAAAATTCCGTGGCACCTTGACAATAAAAGAAGCCGATTGACAGCAATCGGCAGAAGTGACACAATTATTTCACGCACACCATACGTCACAGTCCCGATTGCCACGGATGGAAAGGAGAAATTTTATCTATGGCAAAAGGTTCTGTAAGAAAGAAAGGCAAGAAGTGGTACGCACGCTTTTACATTGAGGATGAAAGCGGCAGGAAAGTCCAGAAAGAGTTTGCCGGCACAGAGAGCAAGGCGGAAACAGAAGCCATGCTCCGCAAGGCAATCGCCGACTACGAGGAAAAGAAATTCGTAGCAAAGTCCGAAAACGCCACGGTGGGTATGCTGTTGGATATGTGGGTGGAGGAAGAACTAAAGCCCAGCAATCTCAGCAACGGTACAGTGATGGCATATCAGGGAACGGTCAACCGTATCAAACAGCACCCTATCGGCAGCCGCAAGCTGAAAACCGTTACCGCCGACCATTTGCAGGCGTATATGGATTATCTCAGCTTCGGCGGGACAAATCCCGACGGTACGACAGCAAAAGCACTCAGCAAAGGGTACTTACGGTTGTTCTCGGCAGTCCTGCAAGGGGCGTTCCGCTTTGCGGTGTTCCCGAAGCGGATGATTACCTTTAACCCTATGCAGTATGTGGTATGGCGAGGCAAGGCACAAGACCGAGATAGGAACGACAAAGCGGAAGAAAGTCCGCACCGTTGACTTTTGCGATACGCTGGCGGCAATCCTGCGGACAGCGAAAACCGAACAGCACAAAAACCGCTTCCGATACGGAGAACTTTACAACCTCAACTACTACAAAGAGGTCAAGGAAAAAGACCGCACCTATTACGAGATTTACAGCCTGCCGAGAACGGAAGAAATCCCCGATGGCTACAGGGAAATCTCCTTTGTCTGCCTCAGACCAGACGGAGCGTATGAAGCACCGAGTACGGTGGGGATTATGTGCAGGACGGCAAGTAAAAAGGTCGAGGGATTAGAGGGCTTCCATTTCCACCAGCTTCGGCACACATTCACAAGCAACCTGCTCTCGAACGGAGCAGCGCCGAAGGATGTGCAGGAGCTTCTCGGACACGCCGATGTCAGTACCACGATGAACATTTACGCTCACGCTACAAGGGAAGCGAAGCGTACTTCCGCAAGACTGCTGGATAAGGTGGTCGGCGGAGACTAAAAAACTTTCCCTTGTTTCGGCTCGCAAGGGCAAAAACAAGGGAAAATACATAAGGCTGGAACACAAAACAGGCGTAAAGCCTTGAAAACAAAGGACTTTCAGAGGGTTAGATAGATAAAATGGAATTTAGTTTGTTATCCATTTGGAAAACTTCTGAATACAACATAATTCCCGTCAGGATCACAAAAACGCATATTTTTAGCTCCCCATGGGCGAGTTGTAGGTTCGTCAAGTATTTTAACATCTAACTGTTTAAGACGTAAAAATTCTGCATCAACATTATCAACAGTAAAAGCCAAATTCATATTCGGATTTCCACCATTAGAATTGTCATATTTAAGAATAGCCAAAAACGCACCTTGCGTATGTATCTCCTGGTGTATCTCATCATCACAGTCAGAAGTCGTTTCAAGAATTTTTTGATAAAAGTCCGATAACCGCTGCACATCTTTCGTCAAAAGACATATTCCTGAAAAATGCATAATATTCCTTGTATGATATAGTAAGTAACTAAATCATACCCTTTCAATTTATTTACGCTCA
>X363_Desmarests_Spiny_Pocket_Mouse__coassemble_1054_pt1 | contig 11777 bp, 12 predicted proteins | sample X363_Desmarests_Spiny_Pocket_Mouse__metabat2_high_PE_020 | metagenome-assembled genome bin X363_Desmarests_Spiny_Pocket_Mouse
CAGTGGCTTTTAGCCCTTGTGCAAACCACCCGTTTGACGGGTGGTTATGATTGTGGTTCATAAAAACCATTATTTCTGAGAATATTTTCTGCCATATAGGCAAAATCCGAATTAGCTCCCCAGCTTATGTTGAATATTCCTTCACCGCCTGCAGATGCAATAATATTGGCAGTCTGCATATCGGGACTTTCTATAAGTTGAACAGTTAAGCCTGCGTAGCTGCCGTTTCGCATATAGTATTTTTCAAAAACCAGCAGAATTACTGTTGTTTCATCATCAATATGACAAATGCTTTCTTCTATCAGCTCGGCACTGATTTCATATTTCAGATTTTTGGCTGCCTTTTCAATGCTGACGGATTTTTTGCCCTTCATTTTTGTGCTTGTAGTGCTCATAGCTTTATCTCCTTTTTATTAATCAGCAGATTCTGGGGAGTCCTTCACCATAAAGAACATTGACTCTGCGTTTTCCGCCTAATGATGTAATAAGGTCTACACCTTCTCCGCTTTTTACTGCTCCGATTATTTCAGCATTTTCACCATATTTACAGCTTCTGATTATTTCAACTGCTTTTTCGGCGTCCTTTTGCGGAACAACGGCAACAAGCTTTCCCTCGTTACCCATATGCATAATGTCAAGACCGAGGATTTTTGCAAATGCCTTAACCTCGCTGTCAACAGGAATGTTTTCCTCTCTTATTTCAATATTAACGTGCGATGCCTTAGCAAGCTCATTCAAAACTGTGCCGAGTCCGCCGCGTGTGACATCACGCATACAGTGAAGCTCAATTCCTTCCCTCAGCATTTTATAAACCATTTCAACAAGGGGAGCGTTGTCGCTTTTTATATTATTTTCAATACCCATTCTTGCCGAAAGAATTGCCGCATGGTGATCACCTGTGTTGCCGCTGATGATTACAGCATCGCCCTCTCTGAGATTGGTGGAAACAATATCAGTGCTTTCTTTAATAAAGCCTACTCCTGTGGTGTTGATGTATATTCCGCCGCTGCCCTCAATAACCTTGGTGTCACCGCATATTACGGTAACGCCTGCCTCCTTTGCAGTTTCCACCATTGATTTTACTATCTGTTCAAGGAGCTCGCTGTCAGCGCCCTCCTCAATAATAAAGGCAGATGTAATATATTTGGGCTTGGCACCTCGCATAAGCAAATCATTAACTGTTCCGCAAACCGACAGTCTGCCTATGTCACCGCCCTTGAATATAACGGGAGTAACGACGAAAGAATCGGTTGTTACGGCTATTTTTGAGCAGCCGTCAACAACGGCGCTGTCCTCCATCATATTGAGTATCGGGTTTGAAAAATGCTTTGCAAAAACCCTGTCAATCAGTTCACTTGTTGATTTTCCTCCGCTGCCGTGAGCAAGTGTAATTTTCATATTTGACCTCTGTTGTTAATGTAGTAGTGAAAGCAGGAGCCTTCGTTAGATACCATACAGGCACCCTGCGGATTTTCAGGTGTGCATACCTTTTTGAAAAGCGGACATTCTGCAGGGGAGATAAAGCCCGTTATAACCTCACCGCAGCGGCATGCATTGTTCTTTTTATTGTCTGCTGTTAAATCACTGCTGCCTGCGTCAAGATATTCATATTCAGGTTTTAGAATCATACCTGACTGCGGAATTTCTCCTATACCCCTCCAGTAGGCGTTGCAGGGAGTAAAGTATTTATTTACAAGCTCTTTTGCTTTTGTATTTCCGTCATCTGTAACTGCTGATTTATAAAAATTAAGCACTTTACCTTGTCCGTTAAGCTTAACAAGAGCATAGATTGCCGCTAACAGCTCCTCGCCCTTAAAGCCGCTTACAACGAATGGCAGCTTATATTTTTCAGCAAGAGGTACAAATTCCTTTGCGCCTGTTATAACACTGACGTGACCGGGTGCAATAAAGCCGTCAACCTTGTTGCCCATATCGCAAAGGCTCTCAATTGCTCCCGGCATAGTTTTAAGTGCAGTAAGGAGCTTTATGTTTTTTATATTTTCAGCTATTATTTTTTCAGTCAGCACAGCATAAATCGGCGTTGTGGTTTCAAAGCCCACTGCCGCAAACACAAATTCGGTTTCAGGCTCAGCCTTTGCAAGGTCGATTATTTCAAAAGGGGAGTACACCATCTGCACTCTGCCGCCTTTTGATTTTATTTCCTGCAGGCTTGTATTTGATGATGGTACACGTATTAAATCGCCGAAGGTTACAATGCAGGTGTCAGGCTTGAGTGCAAGCTCACAGAGCTTGTCTATATATCCTGATGCAGTAACACATACAGGGCAGCCGGGACCGCTTATAAGTCTTATTTTATCACTGAGCAAGGACGGAATACCATTTTCACTTATTGCAGCAGTGTGAGTGCCGCAGACCTCCATAAATGTAAGGGGCTTGCCGTCATATTCACCCAGATATTTAATTATATCCTTAATATTCATTACAGCTCACCCAGCTCCTCAAAAAGCTCAAGCATATTTTTTGCTTCATCCTCAGGAAGCACCTGAATGATGAGTCCTGCGTGAACAAGCACATAATCACCGATTTTTGTGTCTATTATACCTTTATTGGCATTAACCTTGTTGCCGTTATAGTCAATAACAGCAGTGTCGCCGTTTATTTCAATAACCCTGCCTGGTGCTGCAACACACATATTTATTCCTCCATAGCTGCAATATATGCCTGACCCAGTGCGATACATCCGTCACCGCACGGCACAAGCTCGTTTGTGTATACCTCATATCCGCTTTTTTTCAACAGCTTTACTGTGTTTTCCATAAGCAGTCTGTTGTTGAAAACACCGCCGCTTAAAGCGATTTGTTTTATTTTGTATTTGTCTGCAATATTTAAAATCAGCTCACTGAGCATAAGGTGAAAGCCAAGTGCAATGCTCTCCGCAGAAGCTGTGTTTTTTGCACTTTTTATTTGTCTAAGAATTTCCTCAGGGTCAAGGCTTGGTATCAGCCTGAAAGCATTTACAGCCCTTTTTGCACAGCTTTCAAGAGCTATGGCACATTCACCCTCATAGCTGTTGTAATGCTTAATATCAAGCAAAGCAGAAACAGCGTCAAAAAGCCTGCCCATACTTGAGCTTTCAATAACATTAATATTATTTTCAATTGCCTTGTCAATTATCGGATTACCGCCGAGATAGCAGTCAAGGGCTGAATCGGCATTTTTTGAAATCTCGTTAGAGCCGAGCATTTTTGTGTATTCAAGGTGCTCTTTTCTTTCAAAGCTTTTTCCGTCAAACAGAATTATTTCACTGCCCCAAAATGCACCGTCGTCGCCATAGCCTGTGCCGTCAAATGCAAAGCCTAAAACCTCGCCGTCAAGCTTATGCTCTGCTATAACAGATGCAATATGCGCCTTGTGGTGCTGCACCTTAATGTCAGCCTTGTAAATATCTGCCGAATAATATGCAGGGTGCTTGTCACATACTGTTTTGCTTATACTGAAGCCGTGCAGCTTTGAAAATCTTTTTATATTATTTTTATAGCTGTCAAATACTGCACTGTCCTCGAGGTCGCCGAAATACTGACTTAAGAAAACATATTTATCACGGTGAAAGCCGAATACTGCTTTCAGGTCGCCGCCCATAAGAAGTGTGTCACATTCTGCTTTTTTTCCTATATCAATTGCAAGGGGGACATATCCTCTTGCCCGTCTGATAAACTGAGCCTTGCCGCTGTTAACTGCAAGCACACTGTCGTCAATGGGTGTCAGTATTTTTCTGCTATGAGAAAGGACAGGCACACCGAATTTCTTGATTTCCTCATCGTCAATAATGATAGGCTCACCGCTAATATTTGCACTTGTCATAACAAGAGGTGATACCTTGTCAAGTATCATAATCTGAACAGGATTGCAGGGTAGGAATGCACCTATATAATCGCTGTCCCTGATTATACTATAATCCAAATCTTTAATTTTTTCAAGCAGAACAATCGGACGTGCAGGGGATAGGAGCAATTCTTTTTCCTTATCATTAACACTGCAATAGTTTTTTATGCTGTCGATACTGTCAAACATAACTGCAAAGGGCTTTGCTTCACGACCCTTTAATTTTCTTATTTTATTGACAGCTGAGGGCATATCAGCTCTGCATACCAGATGATAACCGCCTATGTCCTTAACAGCAATTACCTCACCGTTATTAAGCAAATTCACTGCTTTATCAATTGTCATACTGAGCCGGGGACCGCAGTTATTGCAGGCAATAGTCTGAGCGTGACATCGTCTGTCATCTGCAGTTACATATTCTTTTTTGCAATCGTCACACATTTCAAATGGTGACATTTCAGTATTTTCCCTGTCATATGGAAGGGTGTTCATTATTGTATATCGTGGTCCGCAGTTGATACAGCTTATAAACGGGTGGCGGTATCTGCGGTTATTTTCGTCTTTAAGCTCTCTTTCACAGTCCCTGCAGGTTGCAAGGTCAGGTGTAAGAAAGGGAGTTTCGTTATCAAAATCTGAGTGTACTATTTTAAAACTGTCAAATTCTGTATCTTCTATTATTTTGCTTTTATAGTTTTTTATATCAAACAATACAGCAAGGCGTCGGACAAATTCGTCCAACGCCTTATTTTTACCGGTGATAATTAATTCAACATTACCGCCTAAATTTTTAACCTGTCCCTTAATACCGAGGGAACAAGCAATACGCTGGGCAGTAGGTCTGAAGCCGATACCCTGCACAATGCCTGAAAAGGTCAATAATTTTGTCATAAAAAACACCTGTAATTAATCTTTGTGTAGGGTAACAACACCCTTTTCACCGTCATCCTCAGTAAATGACAGTGCCTTGAATTTCAGGCAGGCATCAATACAAGCACCGCACTGAACGCAGGCATCTCGGTCAATTGACCAGGTTTTTGCTTCTTTTCTGTCAACGGTGATACATTCCTGAGGGCATTTCCTTGCACAAAGTCCGCAAAGAATACACTTTGACATATCGTTTGTGATTTTGCCTGAAGCTGCAGCAGGTGAGTCATTATTTTCGTCAGACTTAACAGGCTCAGGAACAGGCTGGCTGTATGTATCAACTGTTTTTTCTGCTGACGGCTCTGAATAGCCCTTAGCCATTGTCAGACACTTTTTAGGGCAGGCATTAACGCAAGCCTGGCACTGAACACAGCCCATTCTTTCAATTGACCAGGTTTTAGCTGCTCTGTCAACCTTGATAGCGCCGCTCATACATTTGCGTGAGCAGATACCGCACATTATACAGCTGTCTATGTCAATCTCAACATGACCTCTGCTTCTGTCAGGATATTCCTTAGGCACAGCAGGGTACTGAGAAGTAGCAGGCTTGGAAAACAGGTTTTTTAATGCGGTAACCGAAAAATCCATTATAGACATAGTAAATTACCTCCTATCTTTCCGTACAGCTGATGCAAGGGTCAATTGTAAGAATTTGAAGCGGAACATCAGCAAGCTCTGAGCCGGGCAGAATATGAATAAGTGATTCAATATTTGTAAATGTGGGAGTACGCACTCTGAGTCTTTCAAGGAACTTTGTTCCGTTTGCTTTAGCATAATAAATAGCCTCGCCTCGCGGCTGCTCTGCTCTCACGAAAGCTTCACCGTTAGGATTGCCCTTAACCTGTGTTGCAATTTCACCCTCAGGTATTTTGTCAGCAAGCTGTTTGATAATGCTGATTGACTGGAACAGCTCGCCGATACGTACTGCACATCTGCCGTAGCCGTCACAGTCATCTGATGTAATAATATCAAAGTCGATATTGCCGTAAGCCTCATAGCCTGTTTTACGGATATCAATTTCAATTCCCGATGCTCTTGCCATAGGACCTACTGCACCAAGACGGACAGCATCCTCTTTTGAGAGGATACCTACACCCTTTAATCTTGAGCATACGGTATAATCGTTAAGGAATGTTTTTGTAAGTCTTTTAAGGTCATTTTCCATACCGCTGAAAATCTCAACAAAGCTCTTCAGCATTGATGAATCCATATCTCTGAGAACACCGCCGATTTTGTTGACAGAGAAAATAACTCTGCCTCCGGTGGAGGTTTCAAACATATCAAGCACCTTTTCTCTCATTCTCCAGCACTGCATAAAGAGTGCATCAAAGCCGAATGCGTCAGCGAGCAAGCCGAGCCAGAGCAGGTGAGAGTGTATACGGCTCATTTCGCCCCAGATAGTACGGAGGAATTTGCCTCTTTCAGGTACCTCTGCACCGAATATTTTTTCAATTGATTCGCAGTAGCACATTCCGTGTTTGAATGAACAGATACCGCATATTCTTTCAATGACATACTGATAGTCATTGAAATCTCTTTTATCGGCAAGGCTTTCGAGTCCTCTGTGAACAAAGCCGATTGAGGGGATTGCCTCAACTACCTTTTCGTCCTCAAGTACTAAATCAAGGTGAATAGGCTCAGGAAGTACAGGATGCTGAGGTCCGAATGGAACTATTGATCTTTCACCCATCAGTTTTGTACCTCCTCATCTTTTTTTACTACCTTAACTGCATCCTTAACTTCCTTTTTGAAAGGAGTTTTTACTGCAATTCTGTAAAGCTTATCCTGATAGTCGGGATTGATTGATTTAATATGAACACCGAAAAGCTCCTTCATTTCATTCTCAAACAGCATTGCTGACGGAAAGAAATCGGAAATGGTGTTGATTTCAGTTTCAATCGGAACTATTACTTTATAATTTTCAAATTTATAATCAAGTGCAAATGAGTAGATTACCTCATTATAACCCTCAAAGGCTGTGGCACAAATCTGTGCCAGACGATAGCCTGAGCGCTGCCTTTCAAGAGCAATTTTATAAAGAGTTTCAATATCTACTGTTTCAAGTGTATATGCTTCGCTCATTATTTGCCCTCCTTAAGCTTTTTGCTTTTTTCCTTTAACAGTGCAAGTGATTTAACAACACCGTCAATTATTGCTTCAGGTCGTGCAGCACAGCCCGGTACATAAATGTCAACAGGTATAACCTTGTCAACACCGCCTAAAATGTTGTAGCAGTCCTTGAATACACCGCCGTTGCAGGCACAGATTCCGATTGCACAGACTACCTTAGGCTCGGACATCTGCTCATAAATCTGTTTTACAACATCCTTGTTCTGTTCGTTGACAGAGCCTGTTATAAGAAGAATGTCAGCGTGCTTAGGGTTACCAGTGTTGATAACGCCGAAGCGCTCAACGTCATAAACCGGAGTCAGACAGGCAAGCACCTCAATGTCGCAGCCGTTACAGCTTGTTCCGTCATAGTGCATTATCCAGGGTGATTTAGTTATATCAGCCATTTACTGCACCCCCTTAACAAATACTTCAAGAATAAATACATTCAGTGCACCGATAATAATTGTTGTTATCCAGGAATTTTTGAACATATTTTTCCATTTCATTCTTGCGTTTGTGTTATCAACAAGTATAAGAACAAAATATGTAACTGATATTGCAGCGAGTGCAAGAAGTGCTGTCCACCAGCTTGAATTGAGGAAGAACAGACCTACAACACCCATTAAAAATACGTTTTCATACCAGTGTGAAATCTCAACAATAGCAAACATTTCGCCTGAAAATTCGGTGGTTATACCTTTTACCATTTCCTGATGAGCGTGATGACTTGTTGCAAGATCAAACGGATGCTTTCTGAGCTTGATTGTGAGAATAAACACAAAGCCGATAAACACACCCGGCAAAAGAACAACTGCAGGCACAGAGTCACTTGCAATAATTTCTCTTACCTTGAATGTGCCTGTTGCAAGATAAAAGCCAACTGCTGTTAAAAGAACCATAGGCTCGTATGCAAGCATCTGCATCATTTCTCTGTTAGCACCCATATTTGCATATGGTGAGTGGCTGCTGGTTGCAGCAAGAATTAAGAAAAGGTTAGCTGTTGTGAGTGCAAAGAACACAAGCAGCAAATCAAATCCGCCGAAGAACAGACAGCCTGTAAAAATAACGAATACAAGGAAAGTGATTAAATAGAAAATCTGAACGTGGTTAACAACGACAGTTTCTTTTTTCAGAAGCTTGATTACATCATAGAAGGGCTGAAGTACAGGCGGACCCTGTCTGCCCTGCATACGTGCAGTAATTTTTCTGTCAATACCTGAGGTTAATCCTCCGAGAATCGGTGCAAAAATAATGTATGCCGCAATACAGATAACTATTTTTAATGTACTACTCATCAGAATGCACCTCCTATTGAAATAACCATTAAGGCAACAATGATTAAGATTGAAATGACAATTGACGGATTCCACAGCTTCTTTTCACCGAAAATATCCTCCATATACCAGTTAGCAAGGAAGAAACGCTTCTTTTCGCCCATAGAGTCAATGTAGTTCATCTGGTCGCCTGCGTTAACACCGTTGATATAACGCGGTGCTTTTTTATATCTTGTTTCCTTAGCGGTGAGCCAAGCAGCACCCGGCACTAAGAAAATTGCCACAAGCATAATAACCATAATAACTATATTATCATTAGAGATAACCGCAGTTGCATTATTGAATACAACGTCAATATAAGGAATAATTACCTTGCTTGAAAGGAACGGGAAGGTCACGCAAAGAGTAATCATAAGTGCCGAGTGGATTAATATTGATGTCCACTGGTTAGCTGATGTGGTGTTTTTAGCCTTGACGTCATTATTCTTGGATGCAAGTACTGTTGCAATCCATTTCATCCAGTAGAAAAGAGTTGTGGCACTGCCGAAGCATACAAACAGTACTAATTCAATTGAGCCGCAGTCAACGAATGCTTTAAGTGCAGCCCATTTTGAAATGAGCATACCGAAAGGTGCAAGGAACATACCTGCAATACCGATAACAAGTGTCCATGCAAGATACGGATGACGGCGCACAAGACCGTGCATTGTTTCAATATCTCTTGAACCTGTTGCATTTTCAATAGCACCGACTGTCTGGAACAGAAGTGATTTTGAAATTGCGTGGAAGATAATGAGGAACATACCTGCCCAAACTGTTTCCTTGGCACCGACACCTGCGCAGGCAGTAATTAAGCCGAGGTTTGAAATTGTTGAGTAAGCAAGCACCTTTTTGCCGTCGCTTACAGTTATGGCAAGCATTGACATAACAAGGAATGTAAAGCCGCCTACAAGCGAAACCATTGAGCCTGCATATGTATCGCCGAGAACAGGCGACAGTCTGAGAAGCAGATAAACGCCTGCCTTAACCATTGTGGCACTGTGAAGCAGTGCTGATGACGGAGTAGGAGCAACCATTGCACCAAGCAGCCATTTTGAGAACGGCATCTGTGCACTTTTTGTAAGTGCTGCAAATGAAAGCAGAATAGCAGGAACAACAATGAGCTTTCCGTCGCAGAGAATAAGACTCTGCATATCAGTAACATTGAACTGCATACCTGCAAGCACAATTCCTACAGCAAATCCGCAGCCGCCTAAAAGATTCATCCAGAGTGCTCTGAAGCAGTTGTGGATTGCTTCGGCAGTTCTTGTATATCCTATAAGCAGGAAGGATACAACGCTTGTGATTTCCCAGAAGAAATACATCCAAATAAGGCTGTTTGAAAGCACTAAGCCGAACATTGCACCAAGGAATACATAAAGCAATGAGAAGAAATATCTTCGCCTGTCCTTAAATTCTTTATGGTGTTCGTGGTAATCCTTCATATAACCACAGGCATATACTGTGATTAGTGAACCGATTACGGCAACAATAAGCACCATGATAACAGTCAACTGGTCAACAAATACTTTGCTGATTTGCTGGTGCGGCTCATTGCCGCCAAGCTCATACCAGAACATAAGTGCTGTCTGCGCAATAGATAAAAGCGCTGCATAGTATTGCTTATACTTAATACTGAGCACGGTTATAAGCACTACAAGAAAGGCTTCAATGCCAATCATAGTATAGTCGACCGCTTTTGTTTCAGTAAAGAAGCTAAGCTGAGTGCTGCCTGAGGTAAAATATTTTGCTGCAAAAGCAACAGCAAGACCAATAATACCTGCACAGCTTGCGTAAGTTACGGCTTGTCTTGCTGTATTGTTTTTAACCAGTGCAAGAAGCAGTGCACTGACAAACGGCAGACAAATCATAACAATGATTAAACTCTCCATTTAATCAACCTCCTCACTACAGAATAATGCATTAAATATGTTTTAAACATTTACATATAAAAAAATCAGTAATATAATAACACTATATCTTATCAAAATCAATGTTAAATTTTGAAAATCGTTAATTTTTTATCAACTTCAAAAACAGCAATAAAAATAGCAATTTTTGCTTTTGAATTTTTTGTGAATTTGGTTGATTTTAAAAAGTTAATGTACTATAATTCATAATGATGGATTTTGTTTTTGCGAGGTGAATTCAGTGACAAAAAAAATAAGAGCAATAACCATCAGCTCAATATTGTTAATAATCATTTGTGCCTGCTGTGCATTGACTGTTGTTAACGGAAAAAGCATTGATGCTGTTGAAAGTGCAAATATGGAATCAAATTCTTCAGATTCAATCACAGTTAAGTGGAAAAGAGTTAAAAACGCTGAAGGATACAGAATTTATCTGAAAAACAATGAAACAGGTGAATATGAGCTGTTTAAGGAAATTGAAGGCGAAAACACCTTGTCCTATGAGTTTGACGAGCTTGGAGGCGCAACTGTTTATGATATTGAGGTGACTGCCTTTAAGCATTTCAATAAAAAGCTTTATGAAAGTGAAAAGTCACAGTCTTTAACAATATATACTTTACCTGACAAGCCAAAGCAGAGTGCCTCATCTCCCAAAGAAAGTATTTTGTCTGTAAAATGGAAAGAGGTTAAAAATGCGTCAGGCTATGAGATTGAGCTGTCAAAGGATAATAATTTTAAGGACAAATCAACAGAGAATATAGAGGACGGAAAAACTTTGTCATTTAAGCTTTCCGATTTAACGCCAAAGGATGTTTACTATACACACGTCAGAGCATATGTTGAAATTGACGGAAGTAAGGTTTATGGTGAATGGAGCGATATTTCGGAAACAAGAATAAAGGAAAAGTTTGTAATGGGTGCAGATATTGATCCCAAAAAGCCTATTGTTGCATTGTCATTTGATGACGGTCCGGGTTATCCGTATGACGGCAAGGCTTCAACAACCTCCCAGATTCTTGATGTTCTTGAGGAATACGGTGCAAGAGCAACCTTTTTTATGTGCGGTTCAAGAGTTGATAATTCAAATGTTGAGTGTTTAAAAAGGGAAATTGAGCTTGGCTGCGAGCTTGGCAATCACACCTATGACCATAAAAATTACGGAAAAAAGGTTAAGGCTGAAGATATAAGCAAATGCAGTCAGCGAATCAAGGAAAAATGCGGCAAAGCTCCCACAATATTCAGATGCCCCGGCGGTATGATTACATCCGTTATGAAGGAGCAGTGCAAAAAAGAGGGAATGCCGATTGCTTACTGGTCAGTTGACACCGAGGACTGGAAATCAAAAAATCCCGATAAAATTTATGAGGCAGTTAATAAGCAGGTTTATGACGGTGCAATAATTCTTATGCACGATATTTATCCTACTACTGTTGAGGCTGTAAAGAAGATTGTTCCTAAGCTTATTGAGGACGGCTATCAGATAGTAGGGGTAAGCGAGATGCTTGCAGTTAAGAATGGTGAAATGCCTACTCCCGGCGAACAGTATGTTGACTACAAAACAATCAATAACAATACCTGATATATTCAGAAACAAAAAAACAGCAAACAATTTGTTTGCTGTTTCAGCCTGTCGAAAAAGGTCCAGCAAAAGCTGGGCTTTTTTTGATAAATGTGG
>X363_Desmarests_Spiny_Pocket_Mouse__coassemble_1056_pt1 | contig 11766 bp, 10 predicted proteins | sample X363_Desmarests_Spiny_Pocket_Mouse__metabat2_high_PE_020 | metagenome-assembled genome bin X363_Desmarests_Spiny_Pocket_Mouse
TATGAGGAGTATGAAGATTACACACAAACTATGTAAAATAATAAGTCCTGCCGAGCAATCGGCAGGCAGAAAGGAATTTATGAATATTAAAATTAACAAAACAAACGCAGTATATTCTGCAACAAATAACTGAATGGAAGGAGTGGTATAGAAAATATTTAAAATCTGTGTTGCCGTATGGCAGCAAAACAAATTCAAAATAACATTAACAGTGTTACGATTTCCTACAACGGAAAGCAAAAAGAGTTTAATAAATTTTTAGAATCAATCATTAAAAATTATGTGTTCAATAACGATATTATAGTTTCTCCAGAAAATAATTCATATCGACTGGACATTGAAAAAGAGTTGTGATAATGTGTGCTTGCGAAAGGAGTGATACTATGCGAGTATGGTTATATGCACGACTCTCAAGAGATGAAGATGATGAACTAAATTCATTAACGAATCAACAGAATATCATTAGAGAATTTGCTGATAAAAACAATTATACTGTTGTCGGTGAATCCTTTGATGATAATGTCAGCGGCATGCATTTTAATCGTGAAGGTATCAACCAGATTTATGAAGTCGTTGAAAACAAGTTGATTGATGCAGTTATCGTTAAAGATATGTCAAGGCTTGGCAGACACAAGACACAGACTGCATTGTTCATTGATTATCTTCGTGAGAACGATGTTAAGGTATTATCAGTAACTGAAAATCTTGATACAAGTAATGAAAATGATGATTTGATTATCGGATTCAAAGGATTATTCAATGATATGTATGCAAGAGATATCAGCAGAAAAGTTCGTGCAGGCTTTCTTCAAAAACAAAAAGAAGGCTTGGTTATGATACCACCGATGGGATATTTCAAAGATAAAAATACAGGCGAAATTCTCATTATGGAAGAACCTGCAAACATTGTCAGAAGGATATTTCAGATGTATCTTGACGGATATGGATTGAAAAATATTGCTCAAACTCTTAATAATGAAGGTGTCAAAACTCCGAGTTTTTATCAGAAAAAGTATATCGGCAAAGGAATTCCGTATACCAAGCCTGAAATTACAAGCAGATATTTATGGGAAGGAACTGCTGTAAAACGAATTCTGCAAAACGAGTTCTACACAGGAACAGTCGTATGCCACCAATCGTATACGAACAAAATTAATCACATACGAAAAATGTTGCCAACAGAAGAACATTTTAAGCACGAAAATTTTGTACCTGCGATAATTAATAAAGATATATTTGACAAGGTACAATATCTTCTTGAAAACAAGAAAAAGAATAATGTTCGTGCAAGCAGTAACAAACCTTATCATAGATATACAGGATTGATTAAATGCGGTGATTGCGGTTCATCATTCTCTTGCAAAACAAGAAAATTCAGGGATAGAGAACCCTACTATGAATATGTTTGCAACAGTTATCACAGATACGGAAAAGAACATTGCACGCCACACAGAATCAAAGAATCTGTTCTTGATAAAATTATCTATGATGAACTGCTTGTGATAAGAGATAATGCGATTGAAAATTTCAAGCATATTGATGCAAAGTTAAATCTTTGGAAACAAAATAAAAGCCTAAGTCAAAACAATATAAAATTATTGAACGAACAATTATCTCAAAGAAAATCAGATCAACAAGATATCTTACTCGAACGATTAAGAGATAAAGAACGAGCTGATGTTTATACCCAAATGCTTGAGAAATGCGAAAGTGATATCGAAATATTATCAAAGCGTATTGCCAAACTTGAAGATATGGATAACACCATAAAAAAGCGAAAAGCAGAAATATCAAGCAGTATTGAAATATTCAATAAAATCATTAAGGAAGGAACAATATCTGATTCGGATTTAAGGATGTTAATTGATAAAATAATCATATCTGAAAAAGATGGAAAGTTAGATGTTAACATTACACTTAACGGAAAATTCAAAGAACACAAATTAAAATTTGATGAAGTTCAAATATTAAATTTAGTATCTTGATTCTAAAAAACAATATTACAAAAAGCAAAAGAGCAGATCGAAAGACTTGCTCTTTTATGTTTATAAGATATATATAATGTTGCTGGATTTTTAAATTTTAAACTAAAACTAAAACAAAAGACAAGACATCCAAATAAATAAATATATCAATAGTCAGACGATTTCACTTTTTTATTATTAGACCGTAAGTTTAGATTTCAAAATTCTTCGTTTTCAACTTAGTTGTTTCAACATTAAGAAAATCGTTACAGAAAACGGAAAATATTATTTGATAGTGTTTAGCTTGTAGTGGTTTTTAAACTACATTTCTTAATATTCTGGGTATTCAGCAATCTCATCTTTTGTAAATCCAATCAACAGTAAACTCATATTTTTGATTAATTTATCAAGGAGAATGATCAAATATTGTGTTTTAGAATCGTTTTTGAAATCATAGTAATATGCATATCCATGAGCAATCGTGCGTCTGATTTCCTTAATTTGCTCACTGACCTCACTTGAAGACAATTTAGAACTTGATAGCAATTGTGGAAATTCATCAAACATATAATTTAGTTCTTTTTTTAGTGTGAATTTAGAATCCTGAGCTTTCTTATGATCCAATTTATCGAATAAATACTCAAAAGACATAACTTGCTCCATAAACCGTTGTGGTGAAAATATAGAATCAAATTTCTGTAAATGTCCTAATGGTATGCTTTGTGTTATTTTATTACCCGAATCTAACGCTATGTTATTCAAAATTTTGGGAATATATTTCATAACATCAAGGTCGTGAAAGAATACTTCACGACCTGAGAATATGTTATTTGAAACAAAGGGACAGTAAAACCATCCAACTTTTAAACCTTTTTTATACAAGGTAATTTGATTGAACTGCACCTCTGCTTGGGATGTCATAAACATTGCAAAACGATATAAAACCACCGAAATATCATAGCACTCTTGTATGTCATCAGTTTGAAGCGGGATCAATAGTTCTCCCTTTCGATCAAGGTCTTCTAAAAGGCCAAGACGATTATCGTGCCCTATCCGATATGTTAATTCATACTGTCTACCATTCATAGAAAATGGTACCTTATATGCATCTTTGGGGTTTACTGCTAAATTTGAACCTGCTCGGATCATATCCAAATATTCATATTTGTACCTGAAAATATCATCAAGAAACGGTGATTGAAAACCTATAGAATCGTATTCATCTTCTGATATGGTCATGTTAATGGTATAACAGCGCAAATAACAGATACTACCCATGGAATGCTCAACAAAAAATGTTGCTTTTTGTCCTTGTATTCCATTACCAAAATACTGACCTTGAAGAATAAAATTGGTATTGAAATTGTGTTCCTTTGAAAAATCATTCAATAGACTGTCATCTGTAAATAATTCCATACGATAATTTTCAATTACAAACGGAATTTTCCCTTCTTTGAAGAAAACGAATCCTTTAACCATCAAATCACCTCATTATACGTTATTAATTTTAACACAAAAAATAAACCTGTTTCAAATATTAAAAGAAACAGGTTTACTTTTTTGGTGCAGAAGAAGGGACTTGAACCCTCACCGACTCACGTCGATATGAACCTGAATCATACGCGTCTGCCTATTCCGCCACTTCTGCATATTCAATTTTTGTCCTCTAAATTTTACACGGCGAGGACATCCGAGGTGGAGCGATTTGCTTAATCCACAATTTATAATAACAGCGAATGCTGAAATTATTACTTTTCACAGAGGTAGCGTTACCTGAATCTAGCGCGTCTGCCGATTCCGCCACTTCTGCACATATTAAATTTGCTCTTATTTTTACACGGCAGAGCAACCGAGGCGGAGCCTACTTTCAGATAAATCTTACTTTTCTGCTTAATCCGCATTATACTGAAACAATCAGCATTAGAATAATACCACAACTTGCTTGAAATGTCAATTAAATATGATATAATAAATTTTATGAAAAAGATTTTTTGTTTATGCTCAAGCATTATTGCTGTTGTTTATTCTTTATATTATGCAGGTTTAGGCGGTTTCATCGGAAACAGCGGTGCTCTGTCTAAAATCGGACTGACACACCCGGTACTTTTTATAATTTGGGGTGCAGTAACCTGCATTGCATTATTTTTTAATCTTACAGTCGGATATATGAAAATGAAATACAAATTTTATATTCCCCTGCTGATTATTGCGTCTATCGGTATGATATTGACAGTTACAAATGATTTTGACTATTCACAAAAAAGCGAATACCTCCTGCACTGCATAGGCTCACTGACCTTTTCAGCTGTAATGGGAATAACAGTATTTTTGCTGTTTCTATTATCAAAAGATTATCTTTTAACAGCCATAAGCGGTTTTATCTTAATCGCAGATTTAATACTTCTGATCATTTTTAAGGAAACGGCAATAATAGAGCTTGCACCGATTTTTGCCGGCTTCATACTGCTTGGAATACATAACACAAGAAGGGAGCGACAGACAGTTGAAATTAAATGACAAGCTGAAAAAGCTTAACACCTACCCTTTCCATATGCCCGGACACAAAAGAAATTCAGATTTTGAAATTTCAGGCGCAGACATTGACATAACCGAAATTGACGGTTTTGATAATTTGCATAATCCTGAAGGCATTCTTCTGGAGCTTGAAAAGAGAGTATCGGATATTTTCGGCAGTAAAAAAAGCATATTATCAGTTAACGGATCAACCTGCTGCATTCTTTCTGCTATATCAGCAGTCTGCAAAAAGGGTGATACGATTATTGTTGCAAGAAACTGTCATAAGGCTGTTTACAACGCCTGTTATATCAATGAGCTTAATATAGCCTATGTTGAACCTGAATTTTGCTCTGAGTCCGGAATTTATACAAAAATTACACAAAGGGCAGTTGACTCTGCAATTAAGAAAAATCCTGATGCTAAGGCAATTGTAATCACCTCCCCTACCTATGAAGGAACAGTAAGTGAAATAAAAGCTGACATACCGCTGATAATTGACGCTGCACACGGAAGTCATTTTGGACTTGGTGACTTTCTTCCTGCACGGGCAAACGGTGACATTGTCATTAACTCACTGCATAAAACACTGCCGAGTCTGACTCAGACTGCTGTTATCCATATCAATAATGATGATTATAAAGCTTCAGTAAAAAAGTATATGGACATTTTTGAAAGCAGCTCCCCCAGCTACATTCTGCTTGCGTCAATTGAAAAATGCATTGATTTTACGGAAAAATCACAGAATGCTTTTTCAGAATATAAAAATATGCTGAGCATTTTTTATCAGAAGCTCAGCAGAATAAAAAATATCAGGGTATTCAAAAATGACGACCCTACAAGAATAATAATTTCTGCCGATGGTTACAGCGGTGCAGAATTAAGCGGGCATCTTCGCAAAAACGGAATTGAGGCGGAAGGCTTCGGACTTAATTATGTAATATTGATTTCAACAGTATGTGACACCGAAAAAGGCTTTGATGCTTTGATAAATGCATTAAGCAGTATTGAAAAAAGGGAAAATGCAGATGTGTGCCTTGACAAAATCAAATTACCTGTAAAAAAATACAACCCCTGGGAAATTGAGAATATCACGGAAACTGAATTCATAAAATCATCAGGCAGAATTTCAGGCGAATATGTTTTTGCTTATCCGCCCGGAGTACCTATATTAGTGCCCGGTGAAATAATAAATGATAATACCATTGACTATATAAACACATTAATTAATCAGGACATAAATATTATAAGCGACAGCAATTTACTGCCCCATAGTATATTGACAAAGTATGATTAATAATGTAAAATAGTTTAGAAATATTAAGGAAAGAGGTGCTACTCTTGAAGAGAATTAACACTTTAAGCTCACGCAATCTTTGCGAATCAGCTAAAAAGGGCGGCTGCGGTGAATGCCAGACATCATGCCAGTCAGCAAGCAAAACTTCTTGTTCAGTTGCTAACCAGAAATGCGAGCAGCTTAAGAAGTAATTAATGTAAATTTAATTATGGGATTTAGGTGGGCTCGCCCACCTTTTTCTTTGGAGAAATGATATGATTCACGCATATAAAATGAATGGTTATAATATTATTCTTGACCAGAACAGCGGCTGTGTTCACTCTGTTGATGAGGCAACCTATGATATTATTACTATGTATGAAACCACAGACAAGAAAGATATTAAGGCGTTTATACTTGACAAATATAAAAATCAGGATGATGTGACATCTGAGGAAATTGACCTTTGCTTCAAAGATATAGAAGCACTCATCAGTGACGGAAGATTATTTGCAAAGGACACCTTTAAGGCTGATGCAGCCGACTTCAAAAAACGCCAGGGCGTTGTTAAAGCAATATGCCTTCATGTTGCACACGACTGCAATTTAGCCTGTAAATACTGCTTTGCAGGCAAGGGTGAATATGACGGACCTAAGGGGCTTATGAGCTTTGAAACAGGAAAACGTGCACTTGACTTTTTGATTGAGCAGAGCGGTACAAGACGAAATCTTGAGGTTGACTTTTTCGGCGGTGAGCCGCTGCTTAATTGGGAGGTTTGCAAAAAGCTTGTTGCCTACGGCAGAGAGCAGGAGAAAAAGCATAATAAAAATTTCAGATTTACCCTCACTACCAATGGACTTCTGATTAACGATGATGTTATTGATTTCTGCAACAAGGAAATGGCTAATGTTGTTTTGTCACTTGACGGAAGAAAAATCACTAATGACGCTATGAGAGTATCTGCAAACGGCACGGGCTCATATGACCTGATTGTTGACAAATTCAAAAAACTTGCAAATTCGAGAAATCAGAAAGATTATTATATGAGAGGTACATATACTCACAATAATCTTGATTTTGCAAATGATATTATTCATATGGCTGACCTTGGCTTCAGGGAGTTATCCATTGAGCCTGTTGTAAGTGACCCTGACGAGCCATATGCTCTTAAAAATGAGGATTTGCCTGTTCTTAAGGAGCAGTATCAGATATTGGCAAATGAAATGCTGAAGCGATACAGAAAAGGCAATGGCTTTACATTTTATCACTATATGATTGACCTTGATGCAGGACCCTGTATTGTAAAGAGAGTGTCAGGCTGCGGTGTCGGAACTGAATATCTTGCGGTTACGCCAAGCGGTGAGCTGTACCCATGTCATCAGTTTGTAGGCGATGAAAAATTCCTGCTCGGTGATATATGGAACGGTATAACCAACAAAAAGGTTATTGAGCAGTTTGAAGGTTGCAATGTCTATTCACACAAGGAATGTGATGACTGCTTTGCAAAGCTTTACTGCTCAGGCGGATGTGCTGCAAATGCATATCACACAACAGGCAGCGTTAACGGCATTTATGAATTCGGATGTGAGCTGCACAGAAAAAGAATTGAATGTGCAATAATGCTTAAGGTTGCCGAGGCAGAAGAAAAGCTTAAGGTTGAATACTAAAAGAAAGAAGGTAAATATATGGCAAGAAAAATCAAAACTAAGGATTTGAAAAATACAAGGCTTGCTGCAAATTACGGCGGCTGGACTTATTGCACTGAATGCGGAGAGAATATCGGTTATCTTTGCTATGCAACTTACGATAAAATAGAGTTTCAGTATGAGTGCGGCTGCTCAAGTCACGGCAGTATTCTGATTGATTTTGAGGACAGTGCTGTTGGAAAAAACTGCGATGACGAACTTATAACCATTAAAAATCGTTTATGCTGTCCGAAAGACTCTTCCCCGCTTATTACAATTCTTTCAAAAAAGCTGAAAAATTACAGATTGTCAATCACGTGCAGGGAATGCGGAAATATTTACAGTCTTGAGTCACAGAAGAATAGTTAAAGCAAACAATTTTTATAGGCTTATCATAAAAGCAAGGACGCATATCAGATATTTGTCCTTGCTTTTTTATATTTAATTCAATTAATGTATTGACTATTTTTATCAACAGTACTAATATGTATTAAAATATAATTTAGGTGCCTGATTTATGAAAAATGATTTACTAAACGGAAAACCGATAAAAAGCATAATAATGTTTGCTCTGCCTATTATGGCAAGCTCTATGCTTCAATACAATTATAATCTTGTAGATAATATTATTGTAGGAAGATTTATAGGAACAGATGCACTTGCTGCTGTCGGCAGTGTCGGAGCGATTAACGGATTTGTTATCGGAACAGCGCTTGGACTGACATCAGGCTTTACCATAACGGTAGCACAAAGCTTTGGTGCAGGCGATAAAAACAAAATGAATAAGTATGCCGGAAACAGCATAACACTCTCTGTAATTATAGGTGCGGTAATAGTTATAGCGGCACATCTTCTTTGCTATCCCCTTTTAAGACTTTTAAACACACCCGAAAACATAATTGATATGGCTGCCGGCTATCTTGATGTGCTTTACTTCGCTGTGCCTGTGCAAATGCTTTTAAATAATTTCAATGCACTTTCACGTGCAGTCGGAGAGAGCAAAAAGCCTCTATATTTTCTGATAGCAAGTGTATTTGTCAATCTTATTCTTGACCTGCTTTTTGTAGCTCACTTCAAGTTAGGCGTAGTCGGAGCCGCCTGGGCTACTAATATTTCACAGATAGTTGCCGCTGTTCTTGCAGGTGTATATATATTAAGGTTTAACAAGCAGTTAAATATAACATATAATGACCTGAAGCCTGATTGCAAAGTTGTATTCAATCAGATAAAAATGGGAATACCGATATCCTTACAGTTTACCATTACCTCAATAGGCTCTATGACACTGCAGACAGCAGTAAACGGCTTCGGTGCAAATGTTATTGCGGGCTTTACAGCCGCAGGCAGAGTTGAACAGCTCACTAACATTCCTATGTCAGGTCTTGGTGTAGGTACAATGACCTTTGTTTCTCAGAATTACGGTGCCGGAAATTACGAAAGAATCATAAAAAGCGTAAGAAAAATATTTTTACTCGACATTGCTGTTTCGATAGTATGCAGTCTGCTGCTTGTAACTATCGGTCCGTCAGTCGTCAAGCTGTTTATGACGGATTACAATGCTGATATTATTTATGCGGCAAAGCACTATCTGTCAGCAATTGCACAATGCTATTCGCTTGTGGCTGTACTATTTGTTTTCAGAAATACGCTTCAGGGACTTGGCTTTACCTATGCAAATACAATTGCGGGAGCGGGTGAACTGTTCGGAAGACTTGCTGTTGCGCTCATTTTTACAAACCTTATTGGCTTCAATGCCATTTGCTATGCAGGACCTGCCGCATGGCTACTTGCAGACATACCCCTTGTTGTGATATACTTAAAGAAACAATCAGAGTTTAAAAAGCTCGCAAAGAAAGAGGTAAATTAAAATGATGTATTATGCAGTGCTTGCAGTAGGTGTAATTGTTTCACTTGTTTTCTGTTATGAAAGACGACTTGGCTTCAGCGTTAAAAATCTTTTATTCAAATCGGTATCAAGCCTTTGCTATTTGCTTACAGCCGTTTTCGCTCTGATAAATAATCCTGACGCATATACATATGGCTCACTTATTATTATGGGCGGTGCTCTTGGTCTTGTGGGCGATATTCTCCTTGATTTAAAAGGACTTTACAAGGCACAGGAAAAGACTTATCTTAAGGGCGGCTTTATCTTTTTTCTTGTAGGGCACATTTTCTATATAGGCGCAATTCTTTACTCAACAAAGTTAAAATGGTATTTCATTCTTATCAGTGCAGTGGTATCTGCTGTCATTGGATTTGCAACAGTGGCAATGGCAAACATTATGAAGGTTCACTACGGTGCATACAGACGAATTGTTGGTATATACTGTGCATTTCTGGCGATGACTATGGTTACTGCAATTATTTCCGCAATAACAACAGGCTTTCAGAAAGGTTATATACTTATGGCGGCAGGCTCAGTACTGTTCACTCTGTCGGATGCAGTGCTTTCAAATACCTTTTTCGGAAGAGGTAAGGATAAACCGCATCATCTGTTTATTAATCATTTTCTCTACTACGCAGGTCAGTATCTGATTGCCGCATCAGTATTATTTGTCTGAGCTGATTATAAAATGCAGGAGAATAGAATTCTCCTGCATTTTATATAAACAAATTAAATAAATTTCACCTAATCTATTGACTTTGAAATAAAATAATGATATTATATCAAAGTCGCAAACAGATGCGGGCCATTAGCTCAGTTGGTCAGAGCCACCGGCTCATAACCGGTCGGTCCGGGGTTCGAGTCCCTGATGGCCCACCATATTTTTTTTGCATCATATTCAGGGGTATAGCTCAGTTGGTAGAGCAGCGGTCTCCAAAACCGCGTGCCGAGGGTTCAAGTCCTTCTGCCCCTGCCATTAATAATAATAACAAATCCATTCAATGGGTTTGTTATTATTATTTAACATTATTTACCACAGCATTAGTATTGCTATCCTATGCCTTACTTTTCGCCACGTATTAAACAAGTATTCTTTTGAAATACTTTACCCGGTACCTGCAGGTAGCAACTGCTGGGAACAGTTGGCTCGCTCGTGTGCACTGGGTGCGCAGTTATGGCAGAACTCTTAGCAAGTACTTTTGTACCGTTTCTAATGTGTGGTTATTCAATTGTCTTAGGTTTGAAAAGAAGAAAACCCACAACGCTTCCAACACACTGTGAGTTTCCTACAAAATCTATTAAAGCATATTAAACTTAATACGCTGAAGTAGCTCTCATAAGTCTTACAGATGCTGGTAACATCTTAAGGCGCACGCTTGTCAAATGTTTACCCATTTGACAAGCTATGAGGGTTTTATTCATTTTTACAAACCATTATCAATCATTATAAATTGATTAAACTAATTTGTCAATATAATAATCAAATTATGTATAGGTGCGCACTCGGTGCGTACCCTTTTTTTAATAACTATTTCTAAACCTTATGTCAAATAAATTTGATAAGTTAATCAAATATTCATTGATTACATAATTTTCAAAGTTTCTTTTAACGCTGTCTGCAATACACTTGAAAAATTAATGTGTTGTGTTTCAGCCATAGTATTTAGCCAAGCTGGAATAGTCAATGTTTTTTTTACAGATTTATTATTATATTTTGTTTGATAAGCAATCCAATCGAATTCAACAATTGCTATAGTCTGATTATCTTCTAATTTAATTTTATCCGGTTCTGTTGCCTTGGGTATATCAAGATTGTTATCATAAAAATCTTCAAAAAACAATCCCATAGCACCATTTATATTTTCAATTGCTTCTTGAAAATTATCACCTTGTGAAACACATCCATTTATATCATATAGCCAAATCGAATATCCATCTGCTTCTTTTTGCAAGATTGCAGGATAATAAAACTTATTATTCATAAAATAACTCTCCTTTTGGTATAACATTTATAAATTATATAACTCTATCGAATAGGATGCAGAAATTGTTATTTAAGACCTGCATCCTTTAATATTTTTTGTTCTGTTCCAATCTTCAAATCTTTGCAATGCATAGGCACAACTACCTTTCGATTGTTCTGTGGATTTCTATACATTCTATGGGAACCATTTTGTCGCATTAGTTTAAAACCATTATTTTCTAAAAGTTTTGCCATTTCCTTCGGTGTCAGCGGCACTAACATCACCTCTTTCTTTTCACACTTCTATTATACACGTACTATACGTATTTGTCAATACCTTTTAGTTAGAAAAAAGAAAAAGCCGAATTGCGATGCAAAAAAGAGTGCAAAATCCCCTGCTCTATTTAATATTATTATACCCTTTGTTTATGTATATTGTGTATTAAAGAAAGATTTATTCTTTTTTCTAACTACGTTCT
>X363_Desmarests_Spiny_Pocket_Mouse__coassemble_1067_pt1 | contig 11625 bp, 9 predicted proteins | sample X363_Desmarests_Spiny_Pocket_Mouse__metabat2_high_PE_020 | metagenome-assembled genome bin X363_Desmarests_Spiny_Pocket_Mouse
CATCACCTCTTCCATTTTACCACATATATCAAAAAAAGCCCAGCTTTTGCTGGACTTTTTTCGACAGGCTGAAACTATCCTTTAGGATAGTCCTAGCATAGCGCTCAGGCGCATCATTTCGGCACTTTTGCCGAAATGAGCGGAGAACCGCACCCTTTAATTTTTCAAGAAAGGAATGGTGATAACCATAAGTAAAGAGAAAAAATCAGAAAGAATTAATCTTCATTTAACACCAACAGACAAGTCCATCATCAAAGACAAAGCAGATAAACTTAATATGAATATGACAAATTATTTAACCGCCTGTGCTGTTGTTGAAAAGATTTATTGCGTTGGTGACAAAGAAAGTTTTGACGAAATCATTTATCAGTTAAAGAAAATCGGCAACAACATCAATCAAATTCGTATGCTCGCAAACTTCGGCAATATCCAATTTGCTAATCTTGGTGAATGTACTGATGCATTGCTTGAGGTCAACAAATCTGTTCAGAAGATTATTAAGAGGACAAGCAGATGGCAACTTTGAATTTTATTAAGCGCAAAGATGTTAAGAATATTGAATCACTTGGCAATGTGATTGCATACTGTTCGCAGGAATACAAAACTAAATATAAAAATTCCCGATTGATTTCAGGCATAAACTGTTTACCGGAAACTGCAATGAAAGAGTTTCTTGCCACTAAAAGAAAGTTTAATAAAACTGATGGAATGCAATATTATTATGCAGTTCAGTCCTTTGAAGATAACCTAAATATTTCACCACTTCTTGCTCATCAGATGGCAAGAGAATGGGCTGAAAAATGTTATCCTAACCACGAAATATATATTGCAACTCATATTGATACAGACAATATTCATTCGCATATTGTAATCAATTCAGTTAATATGAAAACAGGTTACAAGATACACCAAAGCACAAAAGAGCTTAATGAAATACGTAAAATCAATGATGAACTTTGCATTAAATACGGTTTGCCTGTTTGTATTCCGAAACAAAAGCCGAAAGTTAAACCATTAAAAGCAAAGGAATATTATATTGCAAGTGCAGGTAAGAGTTGGAAAATGCAAATGATACTTTCCATTGAATACGCAATGAAAAGAGCGAAAACTAAGCAGCAATTCATTGAAGAGATGGACAAGTTAGGTTATGAAATGAGGTGGACAGACGCACGCAAGAACATAACTTATATTGAAAAAGCAAACCCAAATCATAAATGCAGAGATAATAATCTGCACGAAGAAAAATTTTTAAAAGAAAAAATGGAGGAAGAATTTGAAATACGAGAAAGACTTGCAAGCCTTGAAAGAGAAGAATCGACATATGATTTCGACTATGGAAAAAGCAGCATCCGTTACGATTGTGGAGAGCGATTACTGGAAAGCGTTGATAAATCAAACGGCGAATCAAAATCAGATTTTAGATTTGATAATACAGAATCAAGTGAACGAGGAAACAATCAATCACTATTCAGCACAGATTATTCTTCAACTGAAAAAGAGAATGACGGAGCAAGAGAATACGATTCAGAAAGAATTGAAGAATCAGAAAACGATGCTACCGAACAGGCTGGGAAAATGAACGAGAGTATGCTTTCGGTTACAGAACCAACGAAGAATTTACTGAAGGATCTGAAGAAGAAATGGATTCCGATATTCTTTGGAGCGATGATAGGAATTCAGGTGTTCTTTCAGATACTCTCTATTTTGCTGGAGATTTATTTAAAATGATTGATAATCAGACTCGTTATCACAGAAAAAGGATTAAGTTATCTCAAAAAGAAATTGAGAAAAGGCTTGCTCATGGTCAGAAATCGGATGGCTATGAGGAGTATGAAGATTATTATAATAACAATCAGTTAAGTATGTAAAGGAGTGAAACGGAAAACAAATAAGTAGTGTTGCCTTATAGCAACAGAGAAAATAATTGGCAAAAATCTTGGCAATAATAGTATTGATAAAACTTCAAAAGGTGGAGGTAAAATCAATACTCAAAACACAAATGACAGAATAAGCACTGAGCTCTGGATGCAGCATTTTGCTAATGCATTGGTTAATCAGAATGCGATTGATGAAAAAACTTACAAAAAGTTAATAGCAAAAATCAATGCAGAGGTTAACAGACGATACAATACGCATTAAAATTGGAAGTAATCCCCTAATGATTTGGGGGATTACTTTATTGTAAAATAAAAGTGGAAAACAATATCATATTGACTGGATAAAATCAAAAATCTGTGATATTGTGACAATAGCGAGGTGAAAATTATGGATATATACGCTGTGAGAGAGCGGATAAAAAAAGAAAATATCAGTTTTATGAATCTGCCTTTGCGGGTAACTTTTTATGCCCGTGTAAGTACGGAATTCAATGTTCAGTTAAATTCTCTTGACAATCAAATAACCTACTACACGGATTTTATCAAATCTAATCCGAACTGGGAATATGTTGATGGATATGTTGACGAAGGTATATCGGGCGTATCAACGGCAAAGCGTGAACGATTTAATGAAATGATTGAGGACGGCAAGCTCGGACTATTTGATTTGGTAATCACCAAAGAGGTTTCGAGATTTGCCCGTAATACCCTTGACAGTATCCGATTTACCCGTGAACTGCTTTCAAATGGAGTGGCTGTATATTTTCAGAGTGATAATATCAACACACTTGATGAGGACTCGGAATTGCGACTGACGATTATGTCATCCATGGCACAGGATGAATCAAGAAAAATTTCTAACCGTGTGCGGTTCGGTCATCATCAGGCAATCAAAAACGGCACAGTGCTCGGCACAAACAATATGTTTGGCTATACAAAAAAAGACGGCAAACTCATCATCAACGAAGAGCAAGCCGAATTTATCCGAGAATTATTTGAAATGTATGCCACAGGCAAATTCAGTATGAAACAGATGGAAAAGCATTTCTATCAGAAAGGCATACGCAACAGCAAGGGCAACAAGCTGTCCCACTCAACGATGGGAAACATTATACGCAATCCGAAATACAAAGGTTATTTTGTAGGCAACAAGGTTGTGATAACGGACCTGTTCACGAAAAAGCAAAAATTCCTGCCCGAAAACGAATGGGTTATGTACAAGGACGAAACGGGTGAAACTGTGCCTGCAATAGTTAGTGAAGAATTGTGGGAAAGAGCAAACGAAGTTTTGTATATGCGAAGTCAGGATGTTATCACTGCACAGCACAAGACAGTTCATCAGAATTTGCTGACGGGCAAGCTGATATGTGCTCACTGTGGTAAGCCTTACTATCGAAAGGATGCAATCGGTAAAAACGGTGAGAAAATGTCTAAATGGGTTTGCTCGGGGAAAATAAAAAATGGTGCTGACAGCTGTCCGTCACACGCAATTTATGAAAACGAAATCAAACCGATTATTGAGGATATATTCAAATCGGGACAGCAGAATATTGAGGAGCTATCCGCCTGTGTGCTGAAACTTGTATCAGAATTGCTTGACAGTAATGACAGTAAGGAAGAAATAAACAAAATCAACAAAGACATTATTACACAAGAAAAAATGAAAACAAAGTTGCTCGAACACAACACCAACGGCAATATCACGGATAATGACTTTGTGAAAATGACTGCCGACTGCAATGCAGAAATTGAAAGACTGCACCAACAACTTGATATGCTGACAGCAACGGCAAAAACCGAACAGGATATAAAAAAAGAGCTTGCAAATATCAAATCAATTCTGAAAGCGGCAGAAAAACACATTGACGGCGAAGAGATTGACAAAGCCTTTGTTGACAGGTATATCAAAGAAATCATAGTCTATCCCGAAGAAGATGTTACACGCTTTGAAATCCGCTTAAATGCAGGCACACAGGTGGAAAAATTCCTTGAAAACACTCGTAGTCGTACAGGTCACATAAGTAAGAAAATGATCAAGGCTTACGAAGAAAGCATGAAGTAATTTCTCTCAATAAAAAGGCATAGGACTTTTGTCCTATGCCGATTTTTTTAATTATATTGATTTTCTGTACTGCCATCAAGGTTTTCTTGTGTATTAAGCTGAAGCTTGCCGCCGTGATTTGATGAAGCATAGCCGATATAGCTTTTACCGGGATTGAGTGAAACGCTCTCTCCATCAGCAGTTTTCATCCAGAGCTTACCATTTGAAACGCCCCAGTTAATTTCAACAGCAGTGCCCTCCGAAAGAATTGTTCCGCTGCCGCCGCTGAGCTTATAATCACAATATGTTTCACTCTGTCCCGAGCCTTTATAGTCCTCCTTGACTACATATTCAGTTTCATCAAAAAGGAAAATTAAATTTTCAAATTCAAGGTCTGCTTCACCATATCTTGAATCAAAGTCTGTTGTCAGATACTTATGACTTACAGAATCATACGTAAAATGAGCAGTTTTAGGGCAACTGCCTGACCAGTTAAATTCGCAGTCATTTGCAGTGATTTTTCCGATTTCCGCTGCCTTCTGATTAAAGTTCAGCCTTGTGAATTTTGAATCTGTAATATCGGCTGATATATTATTTTTTTCAAGCAGCTTCGGAAGATTGCTTCCGTTGAAAAAGCCCGTATGTTCGACAGCAGTATGACGGCTGTTATCTCTGCCGAAATATCCGCCGTCCTCAGAAAGAGAAAGCAGATTTATATGGTCAACATTTTCATTAACAAAAACATCGTCAGCACCGACATAACTGCCCTTGGATTTTGATAAGCCGGCATGGATAAACACACTGTCAAAAAGCTGACTGAATCTGATAAAAGGAGGTCTTGCCGAACGTGCAGGACCTACCTGCTCAGGTACATTTGTATAATCAGCCCAGAAAAGCAGCAGCCTTGTTGAAAATTCACTTTCACCCTCAAGAACAATATCAGCCTCATTGAGTCCCCACTGAGGTCTTACAGCTTCGGTAGAATACTCATTTTCAACAACAACTGCAACAGGGCGCTTGCCCACTGCGGCAGAATTATATTTGTCCTCACCTGTCAGCGGATTAATATCTCCTATCAGTCCGTAATCCTCAGCAACAACCGTATCGCTTGTAGCTGCAGGCTTTGTTTCAGTAACTTTTTCATCCTTATCACCGGCAAAAACAACGGCACACACAATTGCAGTCACTGCAATAATAAAAGCAGCAATTGTAATTATTATGCCTTTTTTATTCTTTTTCTGAGGAGGTGCAATGTAATTATCAGCCATTGAAAGAATATCAATTTCATCATTCTTCGGCTTGAATTCGGGGACTGATTTCGGCGTTTTCTGAGGCACAGCTTTTTCGGCAGGCACATCTTTTTTTCGCAAAACTGTTTCTGACATATCAGGCTTTTTGTCAATTTGCTTTTTTATATCATCAGTGGGTACGGAAGATGATTCAGCCCTGCCCTCAGACTCAGCCCTCCTGCGCACCTCTTTTAATATCTCATCTAATTCACTTTCACTCATACAATATCTCCATTAAGAAAATTAACGGTGATATTGTACCATATATTATTGAAAAATATATACTTATTACTAAATTGTAATACTATTGATAATGAATTGTCAGGTTATTGCATATTGAAAGAATAAATATTGCCCTCAGAATCAAGTGCATATAATGTATCACCTATATATGTTGTTCTCTTAACAGAATAGCATATATCCTCATCAGAATCTGAAACATCAACCCGGTAATCGTTAATTATATTGATTTTGTTATTTTCTGTATTAAACACTAAAACAGAGCTTTTTGATGCGTACCCATAATCGTCATTTTCATAATGGTCGATGGCAAAATAATTTTTTTCTTTATTAATTGTTATAGCCTTGTGATTCCACTGTGTTTCAGAGTATGAGTCAGCTATAACATAGCTGTCAAAAGCCTTTAACTCCGCAGGATTACTTATATCAAACAGCACAAGCTTTACACCATCCTCACGTCCTATACCTAACAATGTATTTTCATCTATAGGTACAAGCTGACTTGAAAAGCCTGTAATTTCCATACTGCCTTTAATAACAGGATTTTCAGGGTCTGAAACATCTATTGCAAACAGCGGGTCAATCTCCTCATAGGTAATAACATATGCCATATCACCTATATAGTTAACTGATTTGATTTCTTCACCCTCAGCAAAGCCTGTTACACCGCCTACAAGATTAAGCTGATTGTCAAGAACAAATAGGTTATTGCCGTTTTTGCCAGTGGTTGCAACTCTCAAATAGCCATCACTTTCATTCATTGAAAACTGATTGTGAATATATCCATTCAAAGTTACCGAAGCTGCAAATTTGATTTCATTTTCATTAAACTCAATCTTCACAAGCTGCGAATCTGATCCCCACGAAGAAACATACATATTATTATAGTTACAATACACATCAGAACTGCAGCCGAAAAATGCCTTTGTATCTGCGGTTCTTTCTAATTTATTTATATTAATGGCACTCAAAATAATACATTCAGAGCTTTCAATACTTTCGCCATGCATAATTGAACCTGCAGGCAGTACCGTCATCTCATCATTCTCGCCATAATAAATATAACAATCCTCTTCGGAATAATCGTTTTTCCCCAAACCAATATATTTATTTGAAACAATATAAAGCATATCACCGATAAGACGTGAGGAGTTGTATCCTCCGCTGTTTGTGAATTTTTTTAAAAGCTTAGGGCTTGAAATATCGGACAAATCATATATATAGCTGTTGGTAAAGTTACCGACTGAATAGCCATTCGTTTCTTTATCATAACATGAATAGGTATTGACAATAAGCTTGTTATCAGCAACAAACAAATCTTCAACGCTTTCACTATAACTATTATCCTCATAGTTGTACTCTGATGTACTGCAAAAATCAGTTATTTCTGTGACAAGCTTGTCACCCTCATAAATGAAAATAGTATTTTGCTCATTAAGATAATAAATATATTTTCCGTCATTTTTTAATATATCAGCCTCATCAATACCTTCTACCTGAACATAGGTTTTACCGAATGATTCCCCCCAGCTGCCATCTGCTACTCCTCCTGCCTTGAGTGAAGTGAAGGAAAGAATATTTTTAAAACTTTGAACAGTAATATAGTTATTAATATTTTCTTTTAAACTGCTGTAATTATCAAAGGCTTTAATTTCAGCAGTTTTAACATCTGAATCATTAATACCATATGATGTGAGGTTTTTTTCTGCCTTAGGAAATGCAAATGACATTATGCCTATAAGCAGTGCAAAGCAGGCAGCAATGCTGACAGTCTTTTTAAAAGACGTTTTTTTATAAAAGCTGAGCTTTGTTTTTGCAGGGAGCATTTTTGATACCGCCTCCTCACTGATACTGTCAGGAGCGGACACACCGTCATTATCAAATTTGTTTTTTATAAAATCAAAATCATTATTACTCATTAAAATCACTCCAAAAAATCTCTCATTTTCTTCAGACTCCTCGACAGCTTGCACCTGACACTGCCGTCGGTAAGCCCTGTAATTTCTGAAATTTCTCTGCTGTTAAACCCGGCGACAACTGATAAAAGAACTACCTCACGCTCATAATCATTAAGAAGATTCAGCCCTTCGTTTAACTCTGCTGACAGAGTGTTAATGCTTGTTGACAGTTTAGCTGAATTATCATAATCATCAATATTTACAGAATCCCTCATATCAATCTGCCTTTTAACATATTTTGAACAGGTGGAATAATGTATTCTGAATATCCACGCAGAAAAAGCAGACGCCTTTCGCAAGCCGCTGATTTCCTCAAAAGCAATAAGTACAGTGTCAGAAACTGCATCCTCAGCATCACGTGAATTGCTGAGGCGATAATATGCATATCGGTAAAGCCTGTCCTTATAAAGACCATACAGCTTTGCAAAAGCTTCACTGTCACCCTTTCTGGATGAATGTATAAGTTGCTTTTCGTTCATTTTTTCACCACCCTATATATTAAGTATAAAAAAATCGCCTAAGTGTTGCAAGAAATTTCAAATTTTTCTAAATTTTTTCAGATATTAATTCTGTTAAATGAGTTTGTGACATTTTTGACAATATGTACAAAAGCCCGAAAAATTTTACACAAAATCATTGTTATTTTTTTATCATTTTTATAACAAATGCAGAATTTGCACTAAAAATATTGCATTTTACAACAAAGAATACTATTATAGTGACAACACATTGTTAAATAATTAACAATTGATTTTACGGAGGAAATGATATGTCAAGAGAAATTATAGACAGTGTTGAAAAGCTTGAAGCAGAGTTAGTAAAAATCCGCAATGCTCAGAAAGAATTTTCAACCTACACACAGGAGCAGGTTGACAGGATTTTTCTTGCAGCCGCTAAAGCTGCTAATATGGCACGTATTCCGCTTGCTAAAATGGCAGTTGAGGAAACAGGAATGGGTGTTGTTGAGGACAAAATCATCAAAAACCATTATGCTGCCGAATACATTTATAATAAGTATAAGGACACCAAGACCTGTGGTGTAATTGAAGAGGATAAGGCATACGGTACAATGAAAATTGCCGATCCGATAGGTGTTATTGCTGCTGTTATTCCTACAACTAATCCCACATCAACTGCAATTTTCAAAACCCTTCTTGCTCTTAAAACAAGAAACGGTATCATCATATCCCCTCACCCGAGGGCTAAAAAATCAACAGCCGCTGCTGCTAAAATTGTTCTTGATGCTGCAGTGGAGGCAGGTGCTCCCGAAGGAATTATTTCATGGATTGACGCACCTTCACTTGATATGACAAACCTTGTTATGAAAGAAGCTGACATCATTCTCGCAACAGGCGGACCGGGTATGGTTAAGGCGGCTTATTCAAGCGGCAAACCTGCACTCGGCGTAGGCGCAGGCAACACACCTGCAATTATTGATGAAACTGCTGACATCTTAAAGGCAGTTAACTCAATCATTCATTCAAAGACCTTTGATAACGGTATGATCTGTGCTTCAGAGCAGTCCTGTATTGTTGACAAAAAGATTTACAAGACAGTACGCAAGGAGTTTGAGGACAGAGGCTGTTATTTCTTAAAGGATAAAGAAATTGAAAAGGTAAGAAAAACAATTATCATCAACGGAGCGCTCAACGCAAAAATCGTTGGTCAGAAGCCCGTTACAATTGCAGCACTTGCAGGCGTTAAGGTGCCTGAGGAAACAAAAATCCTTATCGGCGAGGTTGAGAGCGTTGACATCAGCGAGGAGTTTGCTCACGAAAAGCTTTCACCTGTTCTTGCTATGTATAAGAGTGAGAATTTTGAGGATGCACTTGACAAGGCTGAACAGCTTGTTGCCGACGGCGGTTACGGTCACACATCTTCAATTTATCTTAACGAAACAACAGAGAGAGAAAAAATTAACACCTTTGCCGCAAGAATGAAAACCTGCCGTATTCTTGTTAACACACCATCTTCACACGGCGGTATCGGCGATCTTTACAACTTTAATCTTGCGCCGTCACTCACACTTGGCTGCGGCTCATGGGGCGGTAACTCAGTATCTGAAAACGTTGGTGTCAAGCACCTTCTTAATATTAAAACCGTAGCAGAAAGAAGGGAAAATATGCTTTGGTTCAGAGCACCTGAAAAGGTTTATATCAAAAAAGGCTGTCTGCCTGTTGCTCTTGATGAGCTTGGCACAGTTTTGGGCAAAAAGAAAGTATTTATAGTAACCGACTCATTCCTTTATAACAACGGCTACACAAAGCCGATTACAGATAAGCTTGATTCAATGGGCATTGTTCACTCAACATACTTTAACGTTGCTCCTGACCCGACTCTTGCCTGTGCCAAGGAGGGTGTTGCACAGATTAACGCATTCCAGCCTGACTGCATTATTGCTGTGGGCGGCGGCTCTGCAATGGACGCGGCTAAAATCATGTGGGTGCTTTATGAGCATCCCGAAGCTGATTTCTTTGATATGGCAATGAGATTTATGGATATCCGCAAGAGAGTATACACCTTCCCTAAAATGGGTGAAAAGGCTTACTTCATTGCTGTTCCTACCTCAGCAGGTACAGGCTCGGAGGTTACACCTTTCGCAGTAATCACTGACGAAAAAACAGGCACAAAATACCCGCTTGCTGACTACGAGCTTATGCCGAATATGGCAATCGTTGATGCCGACCTTCATATGAACGCACCTAAGGGCTTAACATCAGCATCAGGTATTGATGCAGTTACTCACGCACTTGAGGCATATGCTTCAATGATGGCAACTGAATACACTGACGGTCTTGCTGTTGAGGCACTTAAAAATATTTTTGAATATCTTCCGAGAGCATATGACAACGGTCCTAATGACCCTGTTGCAAGAGAAAAGATGGCTAACGCTGCAACTATGGCTGGTATGGCATTCGCAAACGCATTCCTCGGTATCTGCCACTCAATGGCTCACAAGCTCGGTGCATTCCATCACCTTCCGCACGGTGTTGCAAACGCACTTATGATTAACTACGTGCTTGAATTCAACGCAGCAGAGGTTCCGACAAAGATGGGTACCTTCAGCCAGTATGATTATCCTAAAACACTTGCACGCTACGCTCAGGTTGCTGACGCATTAGGCGTTAAGGGCAAGACTGATGAGGATAAACTCAAGGGTCTTATGAAGAAGATTGACGAGCTTAAGGAGTACTGCGGTATCAAAAAGAGCATTAAGGAATACGGCGTTGATGAAAAGTATTTCCTTGATACACTTGACGAAATGGTTGAGCAGGCATTTGACGATCAGTGCACAGGTGCTAACCCAAGACTTCCGCTTATGAACGAAATCAAGGATATGTACCTTCGTGCTTACTACGGCAAATAATTCACTTGAATAACTATAATTATTCATTTATAATATACAGGGGGTGTCTTTATGGCAACTATTATTGAAAAACAGGACCACAAGGTAATTTACCGCGACGGTGACAGGCTCATCAAGGAGTTCGATGACACATTCACCAAGGCAGAGGTTCTTAACGAAGCGCTCAACAATGCACGTGTTGAGGAAACAGGTCTTAAAATTCCTAAGCTTCTTGATGTTAAAAAGACTGAAAACGGCTGGGCTATTACAAGAGAATACATTGAAGGTGAAACCCTTGCGGATTTAATGAAGAAAAATCCCGACAAGGCTGATGAATACCTTGAAAAATTCGTGGACCTTCAGCTTGAAATTCATTCAAAAAAAGCACCGCATCTTAATAAAATCAAGGATAAGATGCATGCAAAAATCAGCGCATCAGGCTATGACGCAACAATCCGCTTTGATTTGCACAACAGACTTGAGGGTATGAAAAAGCATACAAAGGTGCTTCACGGTGACTTCTGCCCTGCAAACGTGCTTGTTACACCTGAGGGTGAATATTACATCATTGACTGGTCACACGCAACACAGGGCAATGCATCCGCAGATGCAGCAAGAACATATCTTGTTTTCACCCTGCAGGGCAAAAAAGATGAGGCAGAAAAGTATCTTGATTTATTCTGCAAAAAGGCTGACATTCCAAAGCAGCTTATATGGCAGTGGATGCCGATTGTTGCCTGCAGCCAGAGCATTAAAAATATTGAAAGCGAAAAAGAATTGCTTGACTCTTGGGTTAACGTATTCGACTTTCAGTAAGATAAATCATAACCACCCGTCAAACGGGTGGTTTGCACAAGGGCTAAAAGCCACTGAT
>X363_Desmarests_Spiny_Pocket_Mouse__coassemble_1102_pt1 | contig 11337 bp, 13 predicted proteins | sample X363_Desmarests_Spiny_Pocket_Mouse__metabat2_high_PE_020 | metagenome-assembled genome bin X363_Desmarests_Spiny_Pocket_Mouse
CATTAATAAAAAATTAAACGTAAATATAACGATTTGAATTTAGGAACTCAAACATTAATAAAAAATTAAACGTAAATATAACGATTTGAATTTAGGAACTCAAACATAATAAAAAATTAAAACGTGAATATAACTATCTGAGTTTAAGAACTCAAACATTATTAATTTAATGTTTGAGTTCTTTTTTGTTTATTCCTATGAGAAATTATCGAAACAGAAGTACAACTAAATGTACAAATCCCAACTGTATATGTTGGTTTTGCAAAAACAAAAAGAATACAAGCCTTACAAAATGCGGTGACAATGGCAATTGCCGTTACTGTGAACGCGAATTTCCAAACGATACAAGATATTGCAACAATTTTATTGACAGACGATTAGAGGGTAATTAAATGCAAACAAAAAATTCCTTCAATATTGACGGCTCTTTTAGAAAAAAGAAAATTAGTTATACCCCTATTAGCAATCCTGCTCTCGACGATGAAACTCTGTCCATGAAAGGAGCCGGATTGTATTCAAGAATATACCGTTATATTACTATTCCGGAATTTACTCTTTATAAAAGCTTTTTACAAAAAAAGTTTCCTGATGGAATAAGATCTTTCAATACCTGTTGGAATGAGCTAAAAGAAAAAGGTTATTTGAAGCAATATCGTATTCGCACCGAAAAAGGTTTCAGATATGAATATGAACTTTTGGATGAACCTGATTTAGATACTCCTGCAACAGTTAATATCCGAATGGACGGAACAATTGTTGACAATACATCTGAAAATCAGGAAACATTCGACGATATTATCCCTGATAACAAGCCTTGCCTTGATATTGAGGTGGAGGATGAATATGAAATCAAATCACAAATCAATTATTCTAAATTAAAAAACGAACCTTTCATTGATGAAATTGTTGACACAATTCTTGAAATAAATGATTCCAAAGAAATCGTAACAACAGTAAACAATGAACCTATTCCGACGCATAGGTTAAGGGCGGCATTTAAAAAGCTCGACAGCCGAATAATTAAAGAAATCATTGAACGGTTAAAAACATATAACAAGCCGATTATCAATATTAAATCATTTCTGATAACCGTACTGTATAACGCTGTATCGCCTGACTACAGTACCGGAACGGATCCGCCGTGACATTAACTCAGCAAATATATTAATAACATAAAGTGAGGGGAAATTTATGAACATAATAAAAAGTGATTCTGATTTCATCGATAAGGATGGATATTACCATCATTCATGCGGATGCAAATTGATTAAAGTGACACCAAATACTCAAATGTATGATGTCGTTACATTTTGTAAAAAATGTCGTATGGAAGTAACACTAAAAAATATAGTTAACGGAAAAATTGCTGAACAGCTTCCAAGCAAGAATATTGCTTGATTATATGTTTTCATAACCTCCTAAATTTCCTCGGCAGCAATTGTGCTCAAAACTGATGTTAATCTGACTTAATACATTATCCTATCAAGTAAGGGTTAGAGATAGGGCTGACTAAATTATTAGAGGATAAAAACAATGTATACATATAACTTTAGTTTCAATGAGTATATAAGCAGTTTAAAAACTGCTGGCATCAATGGAATTGGAATCATAATTGATTATGCTGTTCAAGATGAAAAGCTTACAGCAAATCAATTTAAAAAGATATCGACTTTTGCTGCAAAAAGAGAAGCCGATTTAATGAGAGGTAAATGTTATGCCAAAGAAAATAAATGATGTATTAAAAGAAATACCATCGAGTGAAAAAATCATAATGACTTTCATCGGTTCTGATGATAAAAAGCTTATCGTCACTCAAAGTAAAGACGGCTTTTGTCTTTATCAGAATACATCTGATGGATATAAGTTTATGAAATCAAGGAGCAAGGACCCCTGCTTTCCTGAATGTTATTAATTTTATGAAAGGATAAGAAATGTCAATTGCAGTTATAGGAATTATCTTTTTTGCAGTAATTGTGATTATTATGCTCTGTTGCGTACATTATATTTATGTACGTAAACCTGAAAAGGAAGTACATAAATATATGAAGGAATGTATTGAATTGAAAAAGCATGAGCAAACAGAAAATAAGTCATTTTATACTGCGAAAGAAGCTGAAGAAAAGCTTATATCCGAATTAGTAGGAACTGACCAAATCAGATTTACTATTGAAGCAATCAAAAAGTATCAGAGCAGTTCTGATCCGTTCACCGACGAGGAACTTCAGGATATTATGGATGAGGAGCTTGCTCTCGGTGTTGATATGAACACTGAGCTTGTTGATTATATTTTAGAAATATTAAATTGAAAGGAAGTTACATATGAAAAAAAGAATAACAAAAGCGGTAGCCATGCTGCTGGCACTGATAATTCTCATCCCTGTCAGTGCTTTTGCTGCAGTAAGTCACACTCACAATTACAATGACATAAGCGAGCTTGACAGCAAGTACTCTTATGGCACAGTATTCTGGAGTGACAAAAGCGAGCTTTTACTTACATTAGGAAATACAGCCTCTAAGCATCTTGTAAGCTCACCGTCAAATCATTACATAGATGCAAAAAACGGTGAGGTTATCGAAGCAAGGCTGACAAGCTGTGCTGTTGATGAAAAAGGCAATATCTGTGATGTCATTTTGCGAGTTGATAATATTTCTCCATTCTCAGAAGCCAATCAGAACAGCAAAGATGCATTAGCAGAAAGATATAATGATTTATCTGCAAATAAAGAGGATTTTCTTCGTGCTGATCTGAATGTAAAAAAATACACTGATTCTGATTTAATGCTTATATGGTTCAGAACTAACTCATCAGGTGCTGATTTTACTATGAAATATGTATTAAGCGGTACCGATAAGCCTGCAGATATTAACGGTACAGTAGCAACAATATATGACATAGATGTTCAGAAGGAGGATAAGGTCGGAGAAATATGGAACGGTAACGAAGGATTTACCGCTGCCGGCTCTGATGCAGAAATATATTACCTTAAGAACAACTGGCTCATTGATACTCCTGATGGCAAGGGTGTACGCTGCCCTGATTACTCTGCAGGAGAAAAGAACTTTGAAGATACAAATTCTCTTATTCCTCAGAACTCGGCAGTTGTGGCAGAAAGCTTTGATGATGCCACTTTCAGATTATTTTACAGCGGTTACAGCTGTGGCATTGCTTACTCATTTGCATCACCTTATCCATTTACTGTTGATAATCCGACAAAGAGTGTTGATAAGGCAGAGGCTTATGAGGGTGACACTCTTGAATACACAGTAAGCCAGTATATTCCAAACAGCTATTATTCATCAAAGCTTAACTTTATTGAAAATATTGAAAGCTGGAGCAGCTTAGAAATTAAAGATAAATTCGATGAAAGCTTAATCATTAATCCTGATACAGTTAATATCAGAAATGAACTCGGAGCTGATGCATCTGAATATTTTGCTATATCAGTAAACTCTGATAATACGGTTACTGCAAAAGCAACATCTGATGCTTTGAAATCGGTTGACTTCTATTCGCACGTATACACCTTAAGAATAAAGGCTGTAATAAAAGAAGGTGCAGGCTTAAACAAGAGCATAATCAGCAACAATGCTGTTACACTGCTTAATCAGACTGAATATAAAAGCAACACTGTTAAAACAAATCTGATATTCAAAATTGACACATCCATAACCAACGGAACAATTACACCATCAATCAACAGCATTGCCGGCGGTGAAAGCAAACAAATTGATTTTGCTCCTGATAAAGACTGCTATGTTTCATCGGTAACTGTTGACGGACAAAGCATTGACTCTGAACACTATAAAAACGGCGGTATTTATTCCTTTTCCAGCATTAATGCTAATCACAGTATTGAGGTGGTATGCACCCCATATAAATGGTACAACATCAATATTATCTATGTTGATGAAAACGATAACGCTTTAGCTGAGCCGTTCAATCAGTCTGTTAGAGCTGAAACAAGTTATGATGTTACCGGCACAGCTAACAGGGATATTCAGTATTATACCCTTGAGAGTATAGAAGGAATGACTTCAGGAACTGTAACCGGTGATGTTAACATTATTGTTCGATATGTAAGAAACAAAAATACTGTTACAATCAACTATCTTGATAAGGAAACGGATGAAAAGCTTGCTGAAAGCTTTACTCAGACTGCACCTCAGGGAACAGAGTATGATTTATCAGAGCAGGCAAACAAAACAATTGAGCATTATACTCTTGACAGCATAGACAGTGATACAATCGGTGTTCTTACGGAAGACATATATATAAATGTATATTATATAAAGAACAGCGGTAAGGTAATTGTTAAATATGTTGATACAGAGGGCAATGAGCTTGCTGCATCAGAAAGTTTTGAAGGCAAAGTGCAGGATGAATACATCACTGAGGCAAAAAGTATTAACGATTATGAATTAACAGAAACACCTGATAACAGCACCGGAACATTTACAGAGGATGATATAACTGTTATTTACGTTTATGAAAAAATAAAACAGCCGCAGCAAAGCACGACTGTTAATCCTGATAAACCCACAACAACACATAAACCTGAAACTGAAACTACTACAACGAAAAAAGCAACAGAAACAACCAAGCCGGCAAAGGAAATTAAAAGTCCGAATACAGGCAACGATGATATTAATTACCATTCATATGAATTAATGGCAGTAATTCTGATTGCTTCCTTTTCAAGTGTAATTATCATCTTTGTTTCCAAATCAGGAAAAAGAAAGGATGACAGCAATGGATAAGGACATTACTGTTGAACAAGCTTTATATTTAATGCCGTCGCTTACACCTGTTAAGGTGATTTTTGAAAGTGGATGCTTTATCAGCGGCAATAAATACAGAGTTCTGAAAACCTTATCACCGAAGCAGAAAAACTTAAAGGTATCAAAAATACTGAATGCAATGATACCTATGCCATTCAAAATTAATCTTGTTAAACAGACACTGCTCATTTGTGGTGAGTAAAAACTTAATTTGGAATAGAAGTGAACTTTTATAAATTAATACAAAAAATATTCAGAAGAGCAAGCTGATGAAAGGCTTGCTCTTTTTGCTGTAATTATATTAATTGTTACATTTGTTGTATTCAGTAACTAATATAATGGATGCGGCAACAAATCAGCTCTGTTAGCACATCCGGGCAGGTGTTGAAATAATGTCAACACTTGACTGTTTAAAAACAAAATTCAAAAACGAATTAATAACCAAGCGTGCAGAGCTTGAATTGTCACAGGAGGAAATGGCTGAACGCTTAAATATTTCACTTCGTTCATATTCAAATCTTGAACATGGCAAATCTTTCTGTTCTGCACTGTCACTAATCAATTTCATCATTAACTGTGATGTTGATAAGGATAAGCTGTTTTCAATGTTTGACGAGATTATTAATGATGCAGATGATCAGTAAACAATTTATTCTTGAAAATATTATATTATCTGCTATAATATGTACAGGACATTAAGTTGTCCGGCAAGGAACTATCATAGACATAGGCGGTTAGTCCTCTTATCTGACGTTTGTCACTGCGGAGGGACTGTGACCCTCCGTTTACATAGAAACCCTTTCAGGGAATTTGTATAAGGAGGGCAAGCTTTTTATGAGTGATTTTGAAATTCTCTCTATAACTTTTACAGTAATGGGTATAGTTGTTACTATACTTGTTGAGTGGATAAAACAAAACCAAACAAAAAAGTAACCGCCACTAGCACTGGAAACGGTTACTTTTTCGTAATTCTATTTCTGGGCTAACCGTCTATCGGATAGCTCCTTGTTCATTTATATTATAATCTTATTTTTTAATATTGTCAATATTATTATATTTACAATTATTCCCACTTGACTAATTAGGAAAAATTTGATAATATTAAGGTATAAAAGCAGAGGGATATTCTGCATTAAAATTTAATCAGTAGTGCCATGTGCCAATTAATCTATACACAGTTTTTGTGTATGGATTGATTGGCTTTTTTTATTGCCCTTGAACCTTGAAAATTGAATAATTTATGATAAATTAGCTGTGATTTTAAAAATTTATGTTACCTTTAATGATTTTTGACACTATATTATTAAGAGAAATGATAACTTGGGAGGTTATATTATGAAAAAGAAAATATTTGCCGTATTTGGTATTATAACGATTACTGCAGCAATGCTTGCAGGATGCAGCTCGAAGGATGTTGAAGCTGATGCAGAAGCAAGTACTGAATCGGTTAGTCAGACTGTCAGTGTTGCTGATACAACAAAAACAGCTGAAAGCACAACAGTAGCAGAAAGTACATCAAAGGCTGATGAAAGTACAACTGCAAAAATTTCATCAACAACTACAACCAAGAAGGCAGTTCAGAACACAGCAAAGGCTGCAGCTAAAACAACTGTAAAGCAGACTGCAAAAGCTGCAGTGCAGACAACTAAGCAGACTACAACTAAGGCAACTACCAAAGCTACAACAAAAGCAACTACAACAGTTAAGAATGTATCTGCTAAGGATGTTCAGACTCAGGTTAATGCCTACATCAGAAGTAAAGGGGTTACTGTTGATAGTTCACTTAACCCCAGTAATTCAGGTTGGACCTTTGATTATGGAGCTACTCAAAAAAGTCTTAATGATGGTCAAATATTGAAAAATTGCAAGGGTGCTGTTGATAGAGAAATCTCTAATATGGGAAAAGATATTTCAATGTATTGCTATCTTGACGGTCAAGACTTCTACATCTGTTATATGTAATAAATAAATTTTAAGGGGAGCATAAAATGAATAAAAATCACATTGAAACAATCGACAAAAAAGAAACAATTCAGAACACAGTATCAAAACAGCAATGGTACAAAAACCGTTGGGCTTTTTGGTGTATTACATTATCTGTAGCTATTATATTATCAGTTCTGAGTGCTAAATTTTTAGTTCCAGTAGTTTTTGGAGATAGCAATTATTTAAGCCCTAATGCGGATTTAATTGATAAGCTTAGTTATTTTGGAAGTAAAATAACACCATATATTATCGGAGGCTCTGGTATTATTTCAGGACTGATATATAATATAAAACATAGATATTGTGAACATACTGTTAAACAATACGTATTATCCATTGTCAGTGCTTTAGTCGGAATTATTATCAGTGGAATACTATGTTTTTTCTTACTTGCAGTAATATTTATATTCATTATTATAGTGGCATTCTACATAGTAATTAATATGTTCTCCTTTGGTGGTTTCACTAAAAGAAGATAATGCAAATTATAACTTAATAAGTTTTTAAAGCTAATTTATCTATTTTAGATAAGTTAGCTTTTTTATTTTACCTAAAATTCCAGCCTTATGGCTGTTTACATATAAATATTTTGTGAAAGGAGAGATTTGGTGAAGAAAAAAATCTCAAAACTAATCGCAGTGTTACTGTCGGTAATAACACTGTTTGTTCAGGCGACGCCGGCATTTGCTGCACTGACAGAAGGCAACAAATACAATTTTGAAGAACAATACCTGGATGCATATTACACTACCGGTCAGTGGCAAACCGCAGATGGTCATATCCATAACAATAATGGTCAGGTCGCACTTAGATGGCTTAAGGATACCGGTGAGCCTTTATATTGTATTCAAATTTACAATGGTGTTGATGCATCGGCTGCTACAGCAAGAGATATTAAAAGTACTGATTTGTGGATTTACGAGTTAACGAATGTTGCACAAGAGGGCTTTAAGAGAGTATCAATTTACGGCTATGACGGCTCATCAGCTTCAACCTATGGTTATCACTGGTCTGATGCACAGCTTGCCACTCAGGTTCTGCTATGGGAATTTGAAATGGGCAAGCGAGGTCAATTTACCGATTTTGACCCAAGCTATTTTGCTGAAGGCATTTTTGCTAATTATCCAAATGCAAGAAAGTGTTATCAGGAAATAATTAAGGCTTGTGCTAATCATCAAACAAGACCAAGCTTCCATAATCAAACAGTTACCCTCAAGGGAACAGGCAGCAGTAATTCTGTAACCTTGACTGACAGCAATAATGTATTAAGTGATTTTAAGATTAATTCTAATAATTCAAGACTTCATACAAGTATAAGCGGAAATAAACTTACTGTATTTGCTACTGGAGAAGGAGCACTTAATGCCAGACTTGTATTTACTAAGAAAAATACTGACACAAATTCAGCGTTTGCATTAACCGGTGCTAATCAGACCTTGTTTTATGGTAGTATTGCCGACCCGGTAACTGCGCCATTAACAATTGAACTATCCTTAGGCAGTGCAAAGATAATCAAGACATCTGAAGACGGACAGATTGCAAACAAGGAATTTAATATCAAGGGCAATGGTGTTAACAAGAACGTCAAAACAGGAAGCGATGGATCAGTAACCATTTCTGATTTACAGCCCGGCATCTATACCGCTACCGAAAAAGTTGAGAGCAAATACCGTGAACAATCTGCAAAAACAATAACCGTCAAGTCAGGAGAAACCGCCTCTGTTAAATTCAACAATGTTCTTGCAAAGGGCAAAATCAATATTCACAAAACAGGAGAAACCTTTGCATCCACAATTTTCAATGGAAAAACAGGCATTTATCAGCCGATATACAGAAATGCAAATCTGGCAAACGCGGTATATGAAATCTACGCAAATGAAAACATTGTTTCAGGCTCAATTAAGATTTCAAAAAATACCCTTGTTGATACTGTCAAAACAGACAGTGACGGCAAAGCAACCAGCAAGGAGCTTTACCTTAATGCTAACGGCAAGGCTGACTACAGGGTTGTAGAAAAGACTGCTCCGAACGGATATGTACGTGATACTCAGAAATATATAGTTACCTTAGAACAGAAAAGTGCTCATCAGGATGCGGCAGTAAAGCTTGAGCTTAATAACACAAGGCAGAAGGTAAAGGTTGAGTTTAATAAAATCCTTGAGCTTGATGAACTTTTCAATGTCGGAAATAATAACGAAATTGAAAATGTTGTATTCGGTCTTTATGCAGAAAAGAATATAACTGCTGCGGATAAAACAACAATTCCTGCAGGAGGATTAATTGAAACAATTTCTGTTAATCCACAGACTGTTAATACTTACAAAGCTAAGTCTGATTTGCCAAACGGAAGCTATTATCTGCAGGAAATCGCAACGGATAATCATTACATCTTAAGCGATAAGAAATATCCGTTTACTGTTAATTACACTAATCAGAATGAAGCTGAAATAACTGCAGTAATTAATGATGGAAAAGATATTGAAAACAATTTGAAACGTGCACGTATCGAAGGTATAAAGAGCGGTGACAACGGAGAACTGCTTAAAGATGCGGTTATCGGATTATTTAAAGAAGGCATAACAGAATTTACAGAAGACAATGCATTACTGACAACAGTAACCGATGAAAACGGAAAGTTTGCTTTTGAAAATATTGTTGTCGGCAGGTATATAGTTAAGGAGCTTGTTGCACCTGAGAACTATCTTCTTGACCCTACTGAATATGCGGTTGAAATAACCGAAAATGAGCAGGTTGTTGAGCTGAGCATTGTTGATGTAATCAAACGCGGCAGCATCGAAGGTCTGAAGGTCGGTGACAGCGGAGAGCTTCTTGCTGATGCAGTTATAGGTTTGTTCTCAGCAGATACAGAAGAATTTACAGAAGATACTGTATTGATGACAGCAGTAACCGATGAAAACGGTAAATTTGCTTTTGAAAATATTGTTGTCGGCAAATACATAGTAAAAGAGCTTGAGGCTCCTGAGAATTATCTGCTTGACCCGGCAAATTATGATGTTGAGATAACAGAAAATGAGCAGATTATCAAACTGACTATTACCGATAATATCAAGCGTGGAACAATAGAAGGTATTAAGGTTGATGATAAAAACAAGCCTCTTGAAAATGCTTTAATCGGACTGTTTTCACCTGATACTAAGGAATTTACAGAGGACAATGCTTTAATGACCGTAAAATCTGCAAAGGACGGCTCTTTCTCTTTTTCCGATGTAATTGTCGGTAAATATATTGTTAAAGAAATTGAAGCTCCTGAAGGATATATTCTTGATGATAAATCATATGACGTTGAAATATCGGAAGATCAGCAGATTGTTAAACTTACTATTGTAAACACAATGAAAATCGGAAAGCTTGTTCTTAAGCACAATTACAAAACAAGTCCCAAGACCGGTGCAGAGGGCACCATTGTATTAATTTCGTTAGCTGTTACTTTTACTGTTACCCTCACTGCAGTAACAGCAGTTAAAAAAAGAAGGCAGGTGCAGAAGTATGATGAATAAAGTAAGCAGTCTTTTCCTTTCACTGTTAGTACTTTTATCTTGCCTGTCAACCCCTGCATCTGTCTTCGCTAATAATAACACATATTCAGAGGAAATTACAATAAGCAAAACTGATCTTGATGACTATACACCTGATAAAGAAATCAAAATTGACGGTAAAACATACAAATACGTTAATTACAATATTGTTAAAGAATTACCGTCAACCTTTACCTTGAAAAAGGAAAATTTAAAATCAAAGGATTACACTGCAGAACAGTCTGCAGTTAATCCTGATAATAAATCAAGCAAAGGCAAATTGATAAGCACGGATTTTGAAGAAAAAACTGAAGGCAGCCGAAAAACAACCGTAACAAAGGAGCTGAAATATTCTGCTGTTCAGATGGATTATTCTTTCCCTCAAACCTATCAGACAGAATATAAAGATAGAGAAACAGACAAAGCTGTAACAGCTTCCTTAAAATTAGTATCTGTCAGCAAATCAAATCCCTACTGGATTGACACAAATTCAATGGCAGGTACTGTAACAGGATATGATGCTCTTGTTTATAATTTGGCAAACAGCAATGTACAAATACCTAAGAATACAGAAAGCCCAAATTTTAAAGGCTATGAAAATGCTATTCTGAAAAGCCTGAAGCTGAACAGTGATAACTGCCGAATAACAGGTGCATCATGGAGCGGTGAAGCCTATTACAATTCTGATAACATTCTTTGCAGAAACTGCACATATTCCCTGCAGCTCAGAGTTTATGATGCATCTGTAATTTATGAAGCAGCAATCAATCTTCCTGATAAAATCACATACACTGCAATATCAACTTATGCAGATGAAGAAGCTGAAAAGCTTGTATTATCGCTCAATTATGAGCCGGTAAAAGATAATACCAAAACAATTGTAATAGGTACTGTTTTAGGTGTATTGGTTTTATCTGTACTTATAGCGGCTATTTTAATTTATTTGTCAAGGAAGAAGAAAGCGGATGAAACACACAATGCCAAATAAAGCAAAAGAAGCAACAAATTTCATGACAACCTTTGCAGTAACAGCGGC
>X363_Desmarests_Spiny_Pocket_Mouse__coassemble_1228_pt1 | contig 10267 bp, 11 predicted proteins | sample X363_Desmarests_Spiny_Pocket_Mouse__metabat2_high_PE_020 | metagenome-assembled genome bin X363_Desmarests_Spiny_Pocket_Mouse
TTTGTACGCTTTTTTCTATGGCTTATTTTCTATTTCTTTCACACTATTCTCCTTATAATCCTAATTCCTCCATATACTTTGCCATTTGGGCCTGAACCACTTTCAACTCTGCTTCAAGGTCGGCAATGTTTTTTTGCACTTCTTCTATATCTACTAACGGTTCTTCTTCAAATGTATCAACATATCTTGGTATATTGAGATTAAAGTCATTTTCTCTTATTTCATCAATTGATGCAACATAACTGTATTTATCAACAGAGTCAAAATTTCCGTTTCTGTACTGTTCATAAGTATCAAGCATCAGCTGTATATCTTCATCACGAAGTATATTCTGATTCTTTCCCTTTTCGTAATGACCTTCACCACTTGCATCAATAAACAAAATATTCTTATGAGTTCTATTCTTCCTGAATATAAGAATACAAGCAGGGATACCTGCACCATAGAAAAGGTTAGCAGGTAATCCGATAACAGCATCAAGATAATTGAAAGTGTCAACTATTTCTTTACGAATTTTCCCTTCACTTGCTGAACGGAATAACACTCCGTGCGGGAGCACTACTGCCATTCTTCCGTTATTCTCATCAAGGCAATGAAGCATATGCAAAACAAATGCATAGTCGCCCTTTGAAGATGGCGGAAGTCCCATACCGAATCTTTTGTACTTATCATACTCTGGAAGCATTTTCTGCTTTTTGCCGTTTTTTTCATCTGTTTCAGGCAAGAAGCCACTATCCCACTTATCAAGAGAAAATGGAGGATTTGCTGCAACACACTGGAACTTCATCAATTTATCATCTTTAATATTCTGGGGATTTGCAAGTGTATCTCCGAGCCAAATATTTGCATCATCAACCTCGTGTAAGAACATATTCATTTTACAAAGTGCCCAAGTCTGTGCATTCTGCTCTTGACCATATACACGAACCTTTTTTGTGCCTGCCTGTTTATATGATTTTAGCAAAAGCCCACCAGAACCACAGGTAGGATCATAGATTCTGTCGTTTTCCTGTGGTTTTATGAGCCTTGCAACAAGTTCTGAAACTTTGCTTGGAGTGTAAAATTCTCCACCTTTTTTACCCGCATCAGAGGCAAAATTTGCGATCATATATTCGTAAGCATCACCGATTATGTCATTTTCCTCAAGCATTGACGGTGAAAGATCAAGACCAACGAAATCTTCAAGTAAGTTTCTTAAAATAGCCTTTTTTTGCATTGGTTCACCAAAATCAACCTGAGAATTGAAATCTATTGCTCTGAACACATTCGTAAGCTTGTCTGCATTAGATTCTTCAATATCATGGAGTGCAACATTTATTAACTGTCCGATACCATCATCGTTTCTGTTAGAATAAAGATAATCAAATGATGATTTCTGCTTTACTGCAAATCTTTCTCTGCTCATTGCTCTTTTAACTCGAGCAATATCGCCATTGTACTGTTCAAGATACTTGCTCTCTTTTTCCTTTGTTACATCGCTAAGGTATTTAACGAACAACATTGAAAGGATATAATCCTTGTATCTTGAACTGTCAATTTTTCCTCTGAAACTATCACATGCTTTCCAAAGAGCATTTTCTATATCTTTTCTCGTAGTCATAATTATTTCTCCTTATTATAAATTGATTTATTAATTGCTTTTGCTAATTTAATTTTTTCCTCTGCCATTCTTTTGTATAAACTGGCTTCCATTAACGACAAACGATTAATGTCGGATATTATCTTTTGCTTATCAAGAGGCAATAATTCTATATTAAGATTTTCATAATTACTTCGCTTCATCAAACTTAAAACAGATCCTGATTCTTGTTTTTTTATTTGTTGTTTAAAGCAATCGTCATTTAATAACCATGCAAAAAAATCCGGTAATAGAATTTCTGAATCCGGTCTTATTGCAATAAAATGAGATGGAATAACTAAATTTTCTAAATCTTCTGTTATACTTACCGCTGTATATGGTTCTGTAAGTCTTACAATAACATCTCCCTCCCTTGTCAAATAGGATGAGCTTAGAACTTCACTTGCCGGGAAATATTCAAGTAAGTCTTTGTTTACTGTTCCATCAGCATTTATACTTTTCAATGTTAACTGTTTATAAGTTTTCACACTTCGTGCTTGCGTTTTCGCAAGTTTTCTCGATAACAACAATCCTGAACGTACATTGGCGCATTCAGATAGCAACATTTTATCACTCCTAAAAATATTTGTAACATTAACATGTAACTGTATATTTGTAAATAATAAAGGCTTCTTTATCTGCCTACCTTTATTATAAACTACCCGCTTTTATTTGTCAATAGTTTTTTGAAACATTAATATGTAACAATTGACTCTTGTGTTTTCATTTATTAAGACTATGTTATAAGCTATATGAATTCAATAATAACAATCAATGAATTAAACTATAAATATATGATTTAGGATGAGTATTATATGTATACGCATCTTCTATTATCCAATTATCTTCTTTTTTCACAATTCTGCACATTATATCATAAACATTTCTTTTACTACCAAGAGAGACATTACCCTCAATACATATTTCTTCACTATTAAGTATTGCATCTCTTTCCTTTTTATCTCTAAAAAAGAATCGTATACCTAATGACATATTACCATACTTATTTACTTTAGTATAATTATTCGGATATAGACATTTGGGCTCACCTTTTTTACGACTGAGTATATTCAACTTTATCGGATAGCCTAACAAATTCATTCTTAAGGCAAAACATGCAACATAGAATTTCATATATGGATTAGAAAAAGATTCTTTAAAACCAAATTCATATTCAATATAACCAAAACCATAATCATTATGATTTAAATTAGCAAAACTCAACTCATCAAGTTCTGAATATGTTTTATCGTAAATAATAGCTCTACAGGAATCTAAGATAAGTCGCTTTGAACTTGGATCTTTACTTTTACCAACTTGTAGATTTTGTATATCAAATAGAGTAATTTTCCCATCAAACATAGATAATATCCTTAATTAAAATATATTTATAATATATAATAACACAATTAAATTCGGTTTACAATAATTTGTATAAGTATAATCGGTATTATGCAATTTAAAACACTATTATTTCAAAAAATCTTATTTGATTATAAAAGCTATTTAAGATACTTTAAAATTTTGATTTTTATTTTGTGGCTATTGTGCTAAAAGGATGATTATGTTATTATTTATTTAAATATGATTTAGTTGAAATAATATGCTTAAAATTCAATTATTTTATTGATTAACGATGAAGAGGAATATTTATATGAGTCAAGAAGCACAGGTTACCAGACAAGGACTTTTAGATTTGTTAAAAACTGCAAATGGAGATCAATTTGTTGTACCCGTTTACCAAAGGAATTATACCTGGAGAGCAAATTATGAAATAAAACAATTTCTTACAGATTTAGATGCTGTTATTAGCGGTGAATACCCAAGACATTTTTTAGGGGTTATTGTTTTTATGAGCAAAACTATTAGTCTTGGAGTAAACGAAATGTCAATAATTGATGGACAACAAAGATTAACCACTATATTTTTAACGCTTTATGCTGCAAAATCCATATATGAAGAAAATGGTGATGAAAATAGTGCTGAAATTATAGAATCAAGTTATCTTATTAATTCTCACGGACCAAAACATCGTTTAAAACCATTAGTTGCAGATGATAACGTTTATAGATGTATAGTTGAAAATAAATTTGATGAAATTGACAATAAAGAATCTAAAATTCTTCAAAACTATATTTCAATAAAAAAACATTTGAAAGGGCTAATCTTAAAAGGTAATAATTCGGACGATATCGTTATGGCTTTGGACAAATTGTATCTTGTCAGTATTCCTATTGGCGAAAATGATAACGCACAAAAAATTTTTGAAAGCATTAATGCAACAGGTTCAAAGTTGACTGCAGCTGATTTAATAAGAAATTTCTTGTTAATGAATTTACAAAGTGATATCCAAGATGAGTACTATTCAAAATATTGGAAGAAAATTGAAAGTTATATTTCTTCAGATTCTAAAAAATTAGAAATGTTTTTCAGAATGTTTTTAGCAATAAAAACTTACGCCTTAGTTGCTAAAAGTAATGTGTATCGTAGTTTTGTTGATTGGGTTAAATCAGAGTGTTCAGATATTAAATTATTATTTGAAAATCTTGTGGAATATGCAAAAGTTTATCATGCTGTTTATGTAGATGATATAAACAACATGAACAGTTCTTTAAAAATAGCTTTAACTGATTTTAGAAAAGTCAACTCCGATTTACCGTTACCAGTAGTAATGGAATTATATGAACTGTATCTGCAAGGAAAGGTAAACATAGATGGTCTTGCTAAATCTATAGAGTCTATTAATGCTAATATGATTAGAAGAAGTCTGTGTGATTTAGATACAAACAATATTTCAAAGTTATTTCCTGCAATTCTAAAAAAAGTAATGGAAAAATGTAATGGTGACTTCTGTAATTTAGTTGATATTTTAAACCAAATAATGGTTGGTAGCAATGTCAATACCAGTGGCAGCTATATGCCTACTGATATTCAAATGCATGAAATTTTACACAATGCCAATGTATATAAAAGACCAGCATTAAGAATTGTACTTGACAGATTAGAAACAAATAACAATCCTGCACCTGTTGATTTAAGCGCGTTAAGTGTTGAACATCTTATGCCTCAAACACCAACTGATGAATGGTTTGAAGAACTTGGTGTTGATGAGGATACTTATTTTGCCAACTTACATAGATTAGGTAATTTGACACTTGCAACTAAACCTGATAACAGCAGGATGAGTAATTCTGTTTGGGAGTATAAAAATGAAGTTTTAAAGAGCACTATGCATTTGAAACTTACAGCAGAGCTTATACCAATTAAGCATTGGAATATTGAATGCATTGAAAAAAGAACAAACGAATTGATTAATCGAATTTGTGATTTATATCCTTATCCAAAAGTAAAAATAATTGATGACACCTCTTCAACAAACATTATTAGTGAAAAAGAGGCACTAGAACTAGTGTCAGATTTGTTGTTTGGAAATTCTAAATTTGAAGAAGTTGAAAAGAATCGTATTTATGTATCTCAGGATAAAGAAAACGGCTATGTATTATCGACATCAAAAATGTATCCACAGGGAAACAAAGAAAAATACTGGTTTGGATATAGACTTAGTCGACTTGATAAAATCAAAAATGTTCAGAATAAAAATATAGTGTTTGTTTGCAGAAACGATAAAACATTAATTATAGAGTTTCCCAAATATTTTATAGATAGTATTCTTGATAGACTAAACACTTCTGAAGACGAATACGGAAGTATAACACATTATCACATTGTAATATTTAAAGATAATAATAAACACACAATGTTATTATCAAAACCTACATTAGAAGAAATTGATATATCAGAATATGTAATTACAGAAATTTAACCAAATTAATTAATCGGCTGTCTCACTATGTGGAGAGACAGCCGATTAATATTTCTATGCTTATTTCAAAATGTCGTCTTTTAATTCTAACACTGCCAATGCTGATGTGCAGGCAGGACAATCACAATTTTCTATACCTTGAGCCTTTAATTCCTTTGCGTGTTCATAAAACTTATTTGCTGTTTCCGCGCCGAATTTTGCTTTTGCTTCTTCGGTAGGCAAAAATGCAAGCATTCCTTCAACAGTGACAATTGAATCCTGAAGCTCGGCAACATACCTTTCTCCTGCTTCTTTTTGCTTGTCCGTACCGATAGAGTCGAGCCAAACCTGAGCCGCTTCCTTTAATTCGTCACAGCACCAGTCTGATAATAATACCTTAGTTCTTTCAATCGCATTTTTCATAATCTTTCTCCTTAAATATTTTAATCATTGACAAACATATTATGAATTTTTCAGCACAGATATATTTACATTTTTATCATCAACAGATACTGAATAAAAATCTGATGTATTAATACCTGTTTTAAGATAATGAGCCATTACCTTTTGTGCTGTATATGGCATTTTTCTATTATTCACCTCAGCAAAATCAACCCACTCAAGTTTTCCCTCATTACATTTATAATCAATCTTAACATTATCCTTTAAATCAGCAAAGAAATAATAATTAATTCTAAGTTCTTTTTTTACAAGTCTGAGTGCAATATATCTCAATTCTAAGTTGTCCAAATCTTTTTCATTAAGTTCGATTTCCTCGTTCATTTCACGCAGTACAGCAAATTTTGCATTATTCAATTCATCAGGTTCAAAATGTCCGCCAACTCCGCACCATGAACGCTTAACAACCCTGGAGCCGATTCGGTCAAGCAAAAGCATTTTATTATCTTTTTTATGTAGATTGTTGCCATATTTCTCAGTTTACCATTCATTCTCTTTCTCCTATTTTGCTATAAAAACTATCATATACCTGTTTTTATAAAGTCAATCATTTTTTGCATCATCACAATACATTCAGCTTCTTTCAATCATTCATTGCTCATAATGTACTTCTGTGAACAGCTTACTCAATTTTCCAAGTCAAAGTGTTTTGAAAATATTTCGAAAATCGGTGCAACCTCTAAATGTTTATCAAACATTTTACTAAAAAAGCCAATAAGCATTCCGTTAAAGCAAGTCATTATAATCGTGCCGATTCCAATACCGACAAATTTATGAAACAGCAAAAGTGTCATTATGCAGGCAATCACAAGGCAAGTCATATCAAAACAGGTTTTGAGTTTTGTTCGGTTCAGATTAAAATGACTGCTTATACCTTTGACGAAAAAGTCATAAACCTGCGGATATAAATAAGTTTGAAAGAACAATGCTACTGAAAACGCTGTTAGTAGCATCCCACATACAAAATAGACTATTCTAAATCCTATCGGCAGAGAGCCGACTGCATACAAATTCGGATTAAAATGAGGAATAATCAATCGCCACAAATCAAGCACAGCACCATAAAGTATACAGGTAATAAAGGAGCTGAAATATACAACTTTCACCTTTTTCATAAGTACGCAAAATAGGATAAATAAAATCCCCTGAATTATGTATTCGCTTTGCCCGAAAGTCAGAAAAGAAACTTTTTCACTCAAAATATATGCAGGTGCAACAATCATAGAAACACCAAAGCCTGTACACGAAATCATCGCAACCGAAAACGAAAGCAACAGTATTGCAATAACATAAATCAATTCACTTTTAACTTTAATTCTTTTCATAATCTTCCCAATTTTTAAGTATCACATCAATGATATATTCCGTGATAATTGTAATTATTATCAAGTTTATAGACTGTTTTCAGCACTTTATCATCACTTGCAAATATGAATACTGAACCACTGTAATATTTTACAATTACATCTTCATCGTTACTGTTTCTGCATTCTATATCTTCAAGCCTGATTCTTATATCTCCGGCAGTTCGGTCGGAGGTTTTGCCATACTTAAAGGCATTGTTCATCAGTTCTTTTTGTTTCATCCCATATACACCTAACCTTTCACTCATTCGCTCGGTTGCGTGCGTTGACAGAATAGGCTCGTCCGCATTGATAACAGAAATATATTTTTTTGGATCGTAATATTCAGTTGTATTAGTGCTTTCATTTTTTGGTTTAACACACAAACAAATAATAAAAACAATTATAAAAACTAAAATTAATCCTACAATTAAAAATCCCATCAACACTCTCCTTTTCCAAAATTTTTACACGATTTATTATATAGCATTTTTATTTTAATTTCAATTTTTAAATCAAATACACATTAACCTCGTAATGGACTTTATAGTGCTTGTCTAAGTTATCTGTTTGTTTGAAGGTGTATTTGTCGCATCTACCGAATGATATAAAATAGTAGGTCTTGTATGCACAAAGGGTCACTTGTGTGTCCTCGACAGGTGTTGAAGAACTCGGTCATTTGGAAATGATCGGTACTATGGTACATCAACTCACAAGAAATCTTACAGAAAAACAAATTGAAGAAAATCCGAATTTCGCAGCATATTTTGTTGACCGAACAACAGGTGTATACCCTACATCTGCAAGCGGTTTTCCATACAGTGCTGCCAGCATGGCATGTAAAGGCGACACAATCGCTGATCTGAATGAGGACCTTGCAGCTGAGCAGAAGGCTCGTGTAACCTATGATAACATTCTTCGTCTTGTTGATGACCCTGATATTATTGAGCCGATTAAGTTTTTGCGTGAAAGAGAAATAGTTCACTACCAGCGCTTCGGCGATACTCTACTGCAATCTTGTAAACTTTTTCGTATTTTTTGGAGCAAGGTGTGTGCCTTGCTCCGATTTTTTGCCTATATGTTCCAAATGATGTCAATTTTATCACTTGTTGCATAGATTTTTTTGATTACTGCATTTGCAAGTTCTCTTTTTCTCTCAAAGGGCAGTTCATCAAATTTGTCAAAATCACAGATGATTTTTTCGTTTGCCGAATATCTGTTTTCACTCAAGTGTTGAATTTCTGCCTGTATCTGCAGTTTTTCACTGTGGAGCCGTTCAACATTTTCGTTGATATATGCCATTACCGTTTCGCTTGCGCCTGCAACATTTTTAACTGTTTCGTTAATTTCGTTGTCTATTGCAATTTGCCGTGCCTTTAATTCCTCTATTTTAGGATTGTTGGCATCAGCACCTGCAAGTTCAAACTCCTTAAAATCAGCCAGTTTTTCCTTGATTTTCTGCAATATAAATTTTTCAAACTCATCAGCGTGGATTGTTCCGCACCCACAACACAGATTATCATTCATCTTGTGAGAACATAGAAAATAGCTGATATTTTTCTTAACATAATTCTTCCGAACAAGCGCATATCCGCAGTTTCCGCACTTAACAAGTCCTGCAAGCCAAGTATTTTTCGCTTTTGGATTGCGTTTAATCTGCTGTTGGTCTAAGGCTCTTTCTCTGCACCTTATCCACAGATCAGAATCGATAAACCCTTCGTGAGGAGCAATTACCAAAACTGCATTTGAAAGGTCAGTTTGCTTTCTCGTTTTCTTATCGCCAGTGTAAAGATAACAGCCGTTTGTGCCGATAAAATCTTCAGGCGGATTGATGATTTTCACACCCTTTGATTTGAAGAAATTATACACATTTATATCCGCTTTAACATAAATCGGATTCTTGATAAAATCCTGAATTCTCGCCCTTGTAACAGTTCTGTTTCGCCTGCATTCAGGAGGCATATCACGAACCGCTTTTGCAATGTCCTCGTTGGAATAATTCACATCTGCATACATTTCAAACACTTTTTTAACGAGTTCAGCCTCTTCAGGTATCTGCTCATACATAGATGTTTTGATACCGTCAATGGTCAGGTCAACCTTTTTGAATCCCACGGGAACGGGTCCGCCCATGTAAAAGCCTTTCTGACTGCGAGAGATATAGTTATCCTTAACTCTCTGTTGTGTGGTTTCTCGCTCTAATTGAGCAAAGGTTATACAGATGTTCAGCATCGCCCTGCCCATAGGTGTACTTGTGTCAAACTTTTCCGTAGCTGATGAAAATTCAACACCTAACTTACCGAAGATATCCATCATATTTGAGAAATCAAGAATACTTCTGCTGATACGGTCAAGTTTGTAAACAATAACCTTTGTGATTCCTTTTCGCCCTGTTCTGATATCCTGCATCATTCGCTGAAATTCAGGGCGATTTGTATTTTTACCGCTGAAACCTTTGTCCTTATATACTAAAAATGCCTCACCTCTTGCCTCGTAGGTACACATTTCAATTTGTGATTCAATTGAAATGCTGTCCTCTTTTTCTACCGATTGCCGAGCATAAATTGCGATCATAAATAAGTTACCTCATTTCTGACCGATAACTCAACATCAATATATACGAAACCTTTTGAAATGTCCAGATTATATAGCATTTTTACCGAAAACCTTTGCAAGAATATTTTTAACAGTCATTCGGTTTAACTCGATTTCGTCTTTGGTGAGGCTCGGAGAATATTCGCACACTTTCGTTTTGCCCTTGCCAAAATCAATCTCATAACTCTCAATTAATTTTTCATTGATAACAGGCTTATCCATAGTGCACACTCTCCTTATACAAATTTATATTATAAGGACAGGTTTCATTATTCAGCTTTGTAAATTTGTGTGGCATAGTACCACGGGCTTATATTTTTTCTATATCACACTCCTAACCTAATTTATTTTCCTTAAGTTTATTTTTCATAAAAATCCTTTCTACCTGCCGATTTCTCGGCAGGACTTATTATTTTACATAGTTTGTGTGTAATCTTCATACTCCTCATA
>X363_Desmarests_Spiny_Pocket_Mouse__coassemble_1362_pt1 | contig 9341 bp, 11 predicted proteins | sample X363_Desmarests_Spiny_Pocket_Mouse__metabat2_high_PE_020 | metagenome-assembled genome bin X363_Desmarests_Spiny_Pocket_Mouse
GCCGCTGTTACTGCAAAGGTTGTCATGAAATTTGTTGCTTCTTTTGCTTTATTTGACATTGAGCTTCTTCCTTTTATACGCAGTGCATAACAGTGCGGCACAAAAGGCTGTGCCTGCGCTCAGAATGACTGCATAGGCATTTGAATTTACATCATCAGCACCTGTTTTCGGTGATTTCAATTCAGGTCGAGTTACAGTTATTGTCTGGTCTGAATCATTAATATCAGCGTGGGCAGTAAGTTCAATGTTATCTTTATACAAGGTTTCAAATACTACAAGGTCAGTTGTTTTTTTGATAACTCTTGAATCAAATTTAAACTGCACCTCTGCAATTCCGCTTGGTTTATCAGGAACAAATTTAACCTCTGATGTTACTGTTTTTCCGTTAACCTCAAAGGGCTTGCCTGTTGACTTATCCATAAGTACACCCTTGATAGCATATTCTGTGCCGGGAACAAGGTGCTTATATGCTGCTTTATCAACAATAGTAATATCGCCGATTTTCTTTGTTTCCTTTTTGCCGTCAACAAAAGCAGTTGTATGAATTTCAGGTACCTTGTCATTCAGAACAGTTAATTCAATAATCTGTTTATTTTCCTTTATTTGAACATTATGTATTTCTGTATTTGGTAAATAGCCATCAGCAGGCTTAAGCTCTCTGATAATCCATTCACCATACGGAATATTATCAAAGACGAAAACACCTTTAGCATCTGATACGGCAGTAACAACTGCATTTTCTTCTGCAAATTCAGTTTCATCATTTCTGAACAAACCGAATATTGCACCCTCTATCGGCTTTCCGGTTTCTCTGTCAAGCTTTAATCCCTTTACACTGCCTTTAACAAGCTTGTTTTCAATCGGCTTTCCGTCATTAAGCTTTATATCAATTAACTCAACGTCATCAGCCTGATATTCTGTTGTAAATCCATATTTATCGTCAGAAAGAATATAATGCTCATCAACAGCCATTTCCTTGGCATACCACTTAAAACCAATGGGCAAATCACAGCTAAATGTGTGTTTGCCGTTTTCATCGCAATTGCCATAAGCAATTAAGCTGTCTTCAGGAATAACAGAACCATCAGCAGCTTTAATATCTTCATCTGAATAAATACCGAACTGAACAGAAAGTATTTCATCATTATTACCGATTGCGAACTTTTCATTCTGCTCTAAAGCTTTAGAAAGTGAAACAAACACCTTCTGTCTTTCGTTGTAAACAGAAAGAGCAGCTGATGTTACGCTGACCTCCTGTCCTGCATAGGTCAGTTCAACATCATACTGCTCTTTTGTATTATAAAATGTGTCGGGAACAACCTTCTCAGACACAGCATATTTTCCGAGATAAAGCTCCTTTGATTTTGCAATGCCGTTATCGGCTGTTGTTATCTCATCAACAAGCTCTCCCTTTTTCGCTCTGACAGTTCCGTCAAGCGTAATTATATCCTCAGCAGCATAAATCTGAAATACTGCACCGGCAAGATTTCCTGCTTTATAAACAGGGGTATATACACCGTTATTTTCAGAAACAGATGTAAATATTTCACCTGTTTTAGTGATTTCAATTACACCCTTCTGAGGTGCATCCTTTGCCTTTACCATAACAACAGTTACGCCTGTATCAGTTGAGCTGTTTTCACGGTTAATACTGAACGGAACAGGAGTGCTGTCAAGCACATATCCATAAGGTGACTGCACCTCAACGAGCGTATAATCGCCATAAGGGAGCTTCTGAGGAGTAATCAAATATCCTTCACTGTTTGTATAGAAAGTATGAATTTCCGTTACTTCAGGATATGTAAACTGCATTGTCACTCTGTGACCGTCTGCATCGTAAATCTCAAAGCCTGCACCCTCATAAGCAATCTGCTTACCTGTTTCTAAATCGACCTTGACTACCTTAAGATAGCTTTCAAAATTCGAGTTATTTATGAGGAATTTATATGTCTGATTGTCTGATTTTATAAACACATCAAAATCAGCAATAAACTCTCTGCCGTCCCAGCCCTTAGTCTGATGAACAGTATAAACTCCATAAGGCAGCATCTTCGAGCTTGCAAAGCCGTCCGTATCACAAACAATAGTATCACGCACACTCTTATCTGCTTCGGCAAATGAGCCTGCTGATTTCAAATATATCTGAAATTCAGCACCCTTTTCAGGTGTTTCAATCTGTGTACTGCCATCATCGGTGTGCTTAATAATTGATATATTTCCTTTGATAACCTGCTCGGTAACTTTGCTTTCCAAAGTATTATGCTCAAGCTTATACAGCTTCGCATCAGCACCGACCTTATGCACTGTTTTGTCTAAAAGATAGCCTTCGCTTGCTGATATTTCCTTGATTGTCCAATCAGAGCCGCAGGGGTAATAATCCGTTGTAAAAGAGGCTTTATTATCTGTTGTGTAGGATTTAATCAGCTTATCACCCTTATACAGTCCATAGACAGCACCTGCAAGCTTTGCGTCACCCTGTGCAGTTCCTGTTTCAACGTCTGACTTAACAACTTTTACTCTGAATTTTTTCAGAACATTATCAAAATTAACAGTTGTAGTCTGACCGCCGATTATCGTAATATCCTTAGGCTTCTGCGCTACCCACTCAGTGCCTGCATCTTCAGTAACAGTATATTTTCCTGCAGGAACATCCTCAAGCACAAACTCGCCCTTGCTGTCAGTAATGCACACTTTGGAAAAATTATTGCCTGTTACTGTAAACTTAAATCCGTCAACCTTTCCGTTCTCAGATGTTTTGACTAATTTAAGCGTACCTGATGCTGATAACTCGACAGAAAGCATAGCTGTTACAGGGTCTGAAATTTTGCCATAGAAAAGAGTCTGATTAGCTCCGGTAAGTGCGAATGCTGAATTAATGTCAGTATTCTTTTTAGTAAAGATTAATCCGCCATTAAGAGACCCTTCACCTGTAGCATATACAGTGAGCTTGTTTCCGCTGATACTTGTGTGGATTCTGTCATCAGTTGATTTTACAGTAAAATTGCTCAGCACATTATTACTGTCCGTCAGTGTTACTGAATTACTGCTGCCTGTGCCTTTGAGGGTAACTGTTTGATTATGGAAGCTCGGTCTGTTCTGATGACCTGAGCAGGCTTCAAGTATTTTCTTATAGCATTCAAGAGCATCATTCAGCAGAGCCTGACCTGAGCTGCTTGTTGCATAAAGATTATTTGCAAAGGATGTCAGAGAAACAGAATAGTCTGTTCTTGCACCTATTTCAAATTCCCACAAAAGAATTTCGGTAGCTAATTGTGCTGCATCTCTTGAATAGCCATAGGTTGAAGCTGCTGAGCCGTCATAGCCGTAAATTGATACTCTTGTCATACCCCTTTGAGCAACATCAGTCAATTCATTTTTCCACAAGTTAGTTAATCGAATATCTGTTGCTGTAGCATCCGTATTAGTACATCCCTCATAAATCTGAATACAGTACAAAGGCTCTCCGCTTGACAGATTTCTTAATGCTACCTGTCCTGAGTTATTATGGATGTGACCGTCTGCTGTCTGCCAATCTCCTGTGCGGTAATATACATCCACGTACTCTGTTGTATAGCTGTAACTACTGCCCTCTGTCAGTGCTGCAAACGCCTGCATCGGAATCGAGCTGAACAGCATAAGCACTGCCAGCAGCAACGCCGCTATACTGCGCCTTTGTTTTTTGGTTTTTGTTTTTTTCATAAAACCGTCCTTTCATAATTTATTTTATATATTCAAAACAGTCCTAAGACTGGAATTTTAGAAAAAAGAAAAAGCTAACTTATCCATATCAGATAAATTAGCTTTAATTAAAATTATTTAGTTTTTTGATTACATATAGCAGATGTAAAAAAATGTTCCATCAAAATAGCAATTCATAGAAACATTTGTGCCTAATTCAGCGACCTCACTATCTACGTAACTTTTACAAGTTCTCAACGAATAGCCATTATTACGATCAACTTGTTCACCAGCTATTGCTCCACTCCAACCTGAATTGCTTGAATTCAGTGAACTATCAACAGTAATTCCTTTGCTTCTGATGTATGCATTAACCTGAGCCTGAACATCCTTTGCTGAAACATTCTTAACGGTTGTAGTTGCTTTTGTCGTAGACTTAGTTGTTGTTTTAGTGGTAGCTTGCGTAGTTACCTTTGTGGTTTGTACTGCAGCCTTTGCTGTGGTCTGAACAGCTTTCTTGGTTGTAGCAGTTGTACTTTCATCAGCTTTTGATGTACTTTCTGCAGCCGTTGTACTCTCGTAAGCCTTTGTTGTGTCAGAAACACTGACAGTCTGACTAACAGGCTCTGTACTTGCTTCCGCATCAGCCTCAACATCCTTTGAGCTGCATCCTGCAAGCACTGCTGCAGTAATTGCAATAATACCGATAACGGCAAATAATTTCTTTTTCATAATATAACCTCCCAAGTTATCATTTCTCTTATTAATATAGTGTCAAAAATCATTAAAGGTAACATATTTTTTACAAACAATTTATCATAAAAATATTTATATATTCAAAACAGTCCTCAGACTGGAATTTTAGAAAAAAGAAAAAGCTAACTTATCCATATCAGATAAATTAGCTTAGTTGAGAATTATCAGTAAATGTGATATAATTAAATTGAAACATACCATTTTCTAAGGATTTGTATACATTTTGCGTGTGCATCTTTTTTTCTGTATGAAGCCATTTCACTAATATACTCATTAGGCAAATTAAGCCATTTTAGAAATATAACATATGCACATTTTTCTTCTGATTTATATGAAAGAAATTTCTTTATTTCAGCATTTGATAAATTGAGTGTATATCTTCCTCCTTGTATATGTAGTTTTTCATTTGCTATCCTTACAATTTCAATGTTTATTTGCTCATTTGAATCAATAAGCATGTCAAAAAGTAAGCCAATAATTTCGAGAAAGTACATATTACTTTCTAAAAAATATTTTAGAGTTTTTTGGTACATTTAATCACCACCTTAAGGAAATTTATATGAGAAAAATTGAAGAAGCATATATATGCAAATTAAATAAAAAAATCAGTATTAATGAATTAATCGAATTAAGACATAACAATATTGAATTATTAGATTGTTTAAAAAATGAATTGTTATGTCCTATTTGCAAAGAAGCAAAACTAAGTTTTATTTTTAGAAAATCAACACCATATTTAAAAACTAAAAATGGTGAAAAGCATCAAAAGAATTGCATATTGAATCAACCTGTAATGACTGAAAATGAACGAAAAAATTTTATTGATACTGCCAAACCCATTACTATTATAAAACAATTAGAAAAAATTAATAATCTGCTTCTGGGAAATAAATCTTCAAAACAGTCAATAGGAGATTCAAGTGAACAACATTATCAAAGAAGCAATAAAAAAATTATACCACATAAACGAATTGACTATTGTTTAGATAATGATGATTTGGATACCATAAAATACTTTTATGGTAAAGTCAATATTCGTTGGTCATATGATAATAGCAAGAATAATTATTGGTTAAATGTATTATCTGTAAATAATAAAATCAATTATTGCAATATTAAAATCACCGCAAATGTATATTTACATTTAGACAGATTGTATTTGCAGGAATACAACAATATTAATTTTGTTTATTTAGGAAAAATCAAAAAATATAATAATAAAAACTATAGTACAGCATTGAAATCTTATTGTTTATTTTTTGATATTTAATAATATATTTATTAATTTTTATAAAAACAGAAAGGTACGCACCGAGTGCGCACCTTTCTGTTTTATCAATACATTATACATATTATTGATTATTTGCATCATTAATAATCTCGTCAAACATTGAAAACAGCTTATCCTTATCAACATCACAGTTAATGATGAAATTGATTAGTGACAGTGCAGAACAGAAAGATTTGCCATGTTCAAGATTTGAATATGAACGAAGTGAAATATTTAAGCGTTCAGCCATTTCCTCCTGTGACAATTCAAGCTCTGCACGCTTGGTTATTAATTCGTTTTTGAATTTTGTTTTTAAACAGTCAAGTGTTGACATTATTTCAACACCTGCCCGGATGTGCTAACAGAGCTGATTTGTTGCCGCATCCATTATATTAGTTACTGAATACAACAAATGTAACAATTAATATAATTACAGCAAAAAGAGCAAGCCTTTCATCAGCTTGCTCTTCTGAATATTTTTTGTATTAATTTATAAAAGTTCACTTCTATTCCTAATTAAGTTTTTACTCACCACAAATGAGCAGTATCTGTTTAACAAGATTAATTTTGAATGGCACAGGTATCATTGCATTAAGTATTTTTGATACCTTCAAGCTTTTCTGCTTCGGTGATAGAGTTTTTAAAACTCTGTATTTATTGCCGCTGATGAAACAGCCACTTTCAAAAATCACCTTAACAGGTGTGAACGACGGCATTAAATATAAAGCTTCTTCAACAGTAATGTCCTTATCCATTGCTGTCATCCTTTCTTTCTAATATTTCCAAAATATAATCAATCAGTTCAGTGTTCATATCATCACCGAGAGCAAGCTCCTCATCCATAATATCCTGAAGCTCTTCATCGGTAAACGGATCTGAACTGCTTTGATACTTTTTGATTGCTTCAACAGTAAATCTGATTTGGTCAGTTCCTACTAATTCAGATATAAGCTTTTCTTCAGCTTCTTTCGGTGTATAAAATGATTTGTTTTCTGTTTGCTCATTCTTTTTCAATTCAATACATTCTTTCATATATTTTTGTACTTCCTTTTCAGGTTTAAGTACATAAATATAATGTACGCGACAGAGCATAATAATCAAAATTACTGCAAAAAAGATAATTCCTATAACTGCAATTGACATTTCTTATCCTTTCATAAAATTAATAACATTCAGGAAAGCAGGGGTCCTTGCTCCTTGATTTCATAAACTTATATCCATCAGATGTATTCTGATAAAGACAAAAGCCGTCTTTACTTTGAGTGACGATAAGCTTTTTATCATCAGAACCGATGAAAGTCATTATGATTTTTTCACTCGATGGTATTTCTTTTAATACATCATTTATTTTCTTTGGCATAACATTTACCTCTCATTAAATCGGCTTCTCTTTTTGCAGCAAAAGTCGATATCTTTTTAAATTGATTTGCTGTAAGCTTTTCATCTTGAACAGCATAATCAATTATGATTCCAATTCCATTGATGCCAGCAGTTTTTAAACTGCTTATATACTCATTGAAACTAAAGTTATATGTATACATTGCTTTTATCCTCTAATAATTTAGTCAGCCCTATCTCTAACCCTTACTTGATAGGATGATGTATTAAGTCAGATTAACATCAGTTTTGAGCACGATTGCTGCCGGGGAAATTTAGGAGGTTATGAAAACAGTTGTTATTAAGATAAAAAGGCGGTCGAATTAATCAACCGCCTTTGCTTTTTGATATTATTTTTTCTATCAATTCAAACTGTTCAAGTATTTTATCCTGAGCTTCAGATAGCTTTGCATAATCTTCCCTTTTCAAAACAGTACCATTTTTAAGACTGTCATTTTCACTTATTTTCAAAAACTCTGCAGATAAAGCTTGAAAATCTGATTTATTTACAATATATGTTGAATACGGAAACTCAGCCTTAATCCGTTCCTTTTTATCAGAAAAAAGTAAATCATTCAATAAGGTCTCTTTTATAGGCTTAAATGCTGCTATAGTAGCACACTCAGCACCCAACCTTTTTATATTATGCTTTTGAATATATGAATACAAAAACTCCTGGTCTTCTGTTGACAGTGCTGCAAGTGCAGCTGCGTTTTTTACGCCTATAAAGCCCTCATCAACCATACTTATTAATTCAGGAATTAACAAGGTTATTTTTAAGTAGTACTGAATCATTCGCACACTGTCACTGCTTTCATCAGCAACTAATGAAGTGGTGCGCACAGAGTGCGTACCTTCCTTTTCATAGCTTTCTTTCAGCATCTTATATGCGAAAGCTCGTTCAGACGGCAGCAGTTCCTGTCTATTTGTTGTATTCTGAGTAACCAATATCCGCTCTGCACGTGCATCAGTTACATCAACTATATAACAAGGAATTGTATTTAGTCCGACAACCGATGCTGCATATTTTCTTCTATGACCTGAGAGCATCTGATATTTACCCTTATATAATCTGACAATACAAGGATTTAAAACACCGTTTTCTTTTATATCTTCAATTAAATCATCCATTTCAGCATTTACCAATACCTTGAATGGTTGATTTTCAAAATCAATAATATCAGTGAGCGGCAATTCCTTAATTACCCTGCTGCTACTTTCAGCTCCAAGCAAAGAAGAGAAAGAATTATTTGCTGATGAGTTTGCCAGCTTTTTTGTATCTACCTTCATATCAGCATCCCCTCTCTATGCATTCCTGAGCAAGCTTATGATACTGATTACCCAATTTACTGTTTTTCTTAGAGGTCAGGCTTTTTTTCTCATATGTAGAATTTGTAGCTTCAACCGAACGAGATATTACTGTATTGAAAAGCTTTTTATCAAATTGTTCTTCTAAAACAGCCTTTACTGCTTTTGCCATATTTGTATTATCATACATTGTTAACAGCACACCTAAAAGCTTAAGCTGAGGATTCAAGTTTATTTTGATTTCTTCAAATGCATTTAAAAAAAGATGAATACCGTCAAGAGCAAATTTCTGAGCCTGAACAGGAATTAAAACGTAATCACTCGCTGTAAGCGCATTAACCATCAGTATTCCAAGTGACGGCAGACAGTCAATAATAATATAATCATATTTTGACAAGCACTCATCACTAAGTATTCTTTTAAGAACTGTTTCTCTACTCATAACGTTAATAAGAAAAATCTCTGCACCTGATAATCTGATATCAGAGGGTATGTAATCAATCCCCTCTGAGCTTGAGTAAATTGCATCTTCAACACTGACAAAGCCTTTTGACACATTACTCATTAAGGTTGAAATGGTTTCATTATCAGGCAGATGCTCATACCCCAAATAATCACTGAGATTGAACTGAGGGTCAAGGTCTATTAACAAAACTCTTCTGCCCTTTAGATTTAAGCTGCTTGCCAAATTAAGTGCAGTAGTTGTCTTCCCTACTCCGCCCTTCTGATTTGCGATTGCAATAACTGTTGGTTTTTTCATAATAATACGTCCTTTCTTTTTTTGTGCAGTACACTCTTATTTTGTTCCCTCTTTTCTGATATAAGGGCAGGAAAAGGAGGGGAAAGGAACACAGACCCTCCTACGTGTAGCTAACACGCCTGCCCTGTTAAAAGCCTTTCGACTGTTAACCAAATTAAATATATAAAAAAGGTACGCACCGAGTGCGCACCT
>X363_Desmarests_Spiny_Pocket_Mouse__coassemble_1464_pt1 | contig 8645 bp, 7 predicted proteins | sample X363_Desmarests_Spiny_Pocket_Mouse__metabat2_high_PE_020 | metagenome-assembled genome bin X363_Desmarests_Spiny_Pocket_Mouse
AGCGTAAATAAATTGAAAGGGTATGATTTAGTTACTTACTATATCATACAAGAGAAAATGAACAAACAATATATTTATCCGCAGAATATGAGGGCATCTGCTACGCTATGGCTCTGGAGTCTGAAAGACTTTGCCATAATCGTAGTCGGTGCTCTTTTTTCTGCAATGGTGCTTGCCACCACAAGAATATTAATCCCGGCGGTGCTTACTGCTGCTTTTGCATTTTTAAGCATCCGCAGTGATGAAACAACAATACTTGATTTTTTGGAATATGCAGTCAGGTATTTCATATCAACTCAGCAAGTATACTATTGGAAATTGAGAGGTGATAAAATTGATTAACTTATTTAAGCGAAAAAAGGATAAAAACAGCGTTCAGGAATTTATCGGTATTGAAACTTTTACCAAGCGAGGTTTGAAAACAAAATACGGTGAGCTTGTATTCTTTCAGATAAGTCCGACAAATATTTCAGTGTTGTCAAACGAGAATATTCAAACAAAGATATGGCATTTAATGCAGGTCCTCTCTGCACAGCCAAATATCGAAATTACTTGCATTGACTCCTGTGAGAGATTTGATGACAACAAAAGTAATATGCTTGAACTTCATAAAAATGAATACAATGAAAAAGTTCAGAAATGTTTATCTGATGATATTGATTATCTTGATAATATTCAGATTGAAATGTCGACTGCAAGGCAGTTTATGTTTTCTGCGCGATTTAAGAAAGAAAAGGATGAGCAGATATTCAATCAGGTCAACCGAATTGAAAAGGCTATTGCCGAACAGGGCTTTGAGGTGAAACGAGCCAAAAAGGAAGATATTAAACGATTCCTTGCAATATACTTTGAGGCATCCATGCAGGGTGAATTAATCCCGGATGTAGACGGAGGTGACTGCATTGAAATTGATCTCAAAAAGGCGGTGGCTTAATTTTATGATTTCCATTTGCTTTATAATCTTTGCAATTGTGCTTTGCTACCTCATTTACAACTTTAATGCAGATTCACAGGATCAAAAACAGTTCGATGATATGGCGCAGACTGTTGTACTTGATGAAGATAACGAAACTGATAATACCGATACCGGCATAGAATCTCTGATTGCTGAAAATCCCGATTGCGTTGGTTGGCTTAGAATAAATAATTCTAAGATTGATTATCCGATAATGCAGACAAAGGATAATCCTCAGTATTATCTGCGCAGGGATTTCAATAAACAGTATTCATATTTAGGCACACCCTTTATGGACTCAAGATGTGATGTAAACTATGATAACAACCTTATCGTTTATGGACACAATATGAAAGACGGCAAAATGTTTGCAGATCTTTTGAAATACAGAGATAAGGAATACTGCGAATCACACAATATTATCAACTTTATTACTCCATACGGAGTATATGAATATGAGGTTGCAGCCGTATGCAAGGTTAAATCTGATGATGAATGGTACGGATATACTTGTCAGACCGATAAGGAATCATTCAACAATTTAATATCTCACATCAAAGATAAATCCCTATACTTTTCTCAAAATGAGATTGAGTATAGGGATTTAGCCGAGGGGCAAAGCCCCGAACGCCAACACCCTTATGGGTGTTACTTTTTAACCCTTTCCACTTGTGAATATTCACAGACAAACGGAAGATTGATCGTTATAGCAAAAAGGAGTGTTGCAGATGTTTAAAAAGAAAAAACAGATTGAACTGACAGAAGAACAAAAAGAAGAAATTTGCATTAAAGATTTCTTTGACCGTATTCTTCCAAGTACAATAAAATTCTCAACTGACCATTATATCGTCGGTGACAGTTATCGCTGTGTATGGGCAATAAAGGAATATCCGCCTACAACGGAAGAACTCGCTTTGTTCTCTCAGCTTGCAGACAGAAACAATGTAACCGTTCGTTTGTACTCAAGGCTTGTTGATGCAGTCGAGCAGAGAAAAATTATACAGAACGCAACCCGAAAAAACAAGCTCAGCACGGGCAGTAACGATGCTATGGAAAACATTACTGCCGAGGGTAATCTTCAGGATGTTGTTACCCTTATTGCAGAACTGAGAAAGAACAAAGAGCCATTGCTCCATTGTGCCGTTTATCTTGAACTGAAAGCAGAATCAATGCAGAAGTTAAGAGAACTGCAATCTGATATTCTTATGGAGCTTACACGTTCAAAGATGTCGGTTGACAGATTAACGCTCCGGCAGAAAGAAGGCTTTTTATCTGTTCTGCCGTGCGGAGCGAATATGTTCAAGGAACAGTTTGAGCGTGTGCTCCCGGCAAGCTCTGTTGCAAATTTATATCCTTTCAACTATTCAGGCAAAACCGATCCGAAAGGCTTTTTTATCGGCAGGGATAAATACGGAAGTGCGACACGTTCCTAACTGAAAAGGTTAGGCGTGAAGCTGAAAATATATGTATAAAAATGGAAAGGAGTTTATACAATCAGTTTCAAAGAACTGATAATCCGAGAGGTGGAATGACGGAGTAACGTCCTGAAACGCCTCCCCTAATCTCCGACTGGCATTTATGGGAAACTGTTTATGTCAGAGAGCTCGGTGAAGTCGGCTGAGAGTTACCGTAATGATGAATATATCAACGAAAGCGGTTCAGCGGTGAACTGTGTAACCCATAGGTCGGGGGGCTATAAATTGTATATGGTGAGAATGGCAGAAATGTCTGACGAACCTTTGAATGTACGGGTCTATAATTTGACCGTATAGAAATGTACGGACTGCTTAATGCAGGGATAGTGAGGTAAAGTAAGAATTCCCGTTATGAAATACCTTGCAGTGTTAAAGGCACTGCCAAGCTATCAGGCTCAGAGAAGGCACCTAAGTACAAGATGAACAGATAGGATTATCGGAACGTGGCAACCTACAAAACACAAATATGTGGTTCAGACGAAGAATAATAAGCTGATTTATTTGTGGGTAAAGTCGTGGCATTACTGATGAGGTTTTCTGTAATGGGAAACGGAGGAACAGCCACAAGTCAATGTTATAAATAAGTTATAGGTATAGAAATTCATAGCTTCGAGTATGACAAAGAAAAACATCCCGAATTGGAGGTGTTGCCTATGACAAAACATAAGAAACTACGGCATTTGGAGTATTACGATTTACAAGCAATATATGATGAACTATATGCTAAAAGTAAAAATGGTGTAATATTTACTCATCTTATGAAACTCATAACAGATGAAAATAATATCAAATTGGCATATAGAAATATAAAACGCAATAGTGGCAGTAATACTTCAGGAGTTGATAGATTAAGTATCAAAGATATTGAAAGTCTTGATACTGAAAAATATGTTGAAATTATTAAGCGTAAATTTGAGTGGTATAAGCCAAAACCTGTAAAACGTGTTGAAATTCCTAAACCTAACGGCAAAACAAGACCTCTTGGCATACCTACAATAATAGATAGGTTGGTTCAGCAGTGCATATTGCAAGTTTTAGAACCTATCTGTGAGGCGAAATTTCACGAACGCAGCAATGGTTTCAGACCAAACAGGTCAACTGAACACGCAATTGCACAATGCTACCGAATGATACAAATGCAAAAATTATATTTTGTTGTTGATATTGATATTAAAGGTTTCTTTGACAATGTCAATCATTCAAAATTAATAAAGCAAATGTGGAATTTGGGTATCAGAGATAAGAAATTAATATCTATTATTAAAGAAATGCTTAAAGCACCGATAGTTATGCCAAACGGTACAATTGAATATCCAACTAAAGGTACACCGCAAGGTGGTATATTAAGTCCATTGCTTTCAAATATTGTTCTGAATGAGCTTGACTGGTGGATTACGAGTCAGTGGGAAGAAATGCCTACACGGAAAAATTACTTTCGTGTAATGAAAGACGGTTCGGGAAATAATGGTCACACCTATCGAGCATTGCGAACTACAAATTTGAAGGAAATGTATATCGTCAGATATGCAGATGATTTTAAAATATTTTGCAGAAAACGCAGTGACGCACAAAAAGTATTTATTGCAACAAAGCAATGGTTGTGGGATAGATTAAAACTCCAAATCAGCGAAGAAAAATCTAAAATTGTAAATCTGAAAAGGCATTATTCTGAATTCTTAGGATTTAAACTTAAATGCATAAAGAAAAACGGAAAATATGTTGTCAGGTCTCATATGTCGGATAAGGCATTGGAAAAAGAAACAAAAATGTTGATACAGCAGACAAAATATATTCAAAATCCAAAAGATTCCAAGGAAGAAGGAACTGCTGTTAATATTTACAATTCAATGGTTTGGGGAATACACAACTATTATCAATATGCTACAGATGTAACTTTAGATTGCAGAAAAATTCAATTCCAATTAAACAGGATACACAAAAACAGGTTAGGTAAACGGCTTAAAAAAGATGGTGAAATCAAAAATGAATATATCCTTAAACATTATGGAAAAAGCAAACAGGTAAGATTTATTTGCAAAATTCCCTTATGTCCTGTTGGATATATTCAAACAAGAAATCCAATGTATAAGAAAAGGTCTGTATGTAAATATACACCTGAAGGCAGAAGTGAAATACACAAAAATTTAGAATTTAATGAGAATGTTATTGCGACAATGCATATGCTATCTCGTTCTTTTGATAAAAACAGAAGTATTGAATACCAGGATAACCGTATTTCACGATATGCGGGACAATATGGAAAATGTGCAATTACAGGAAAGGTATTATGGATTGACGAAATCCATTGTCATCATATTAAACCCGTATCAATGGGCGGAACAGATGATTATTCAAATCTTGTGATAGTACATAAAGACATTCATAGGTTAATACATGCAACAAATTCTGAAACCATTTCATCATACAAAGATTTATTAAAACCAACAAAATCTATGCTTTCTAAAATTAACAAATACAGAATTGCAGTAGGAAATACTGTGATTTAAGTTTCTAAAGTTTTGAAATCTATACTAATCTAATGAATTTGTAACATTGATGGGGCGCCGTGTGCCGGGAAACTCGCATGCACGGTGCTAAGCGGGGGAAAATCCGGAGATAATTTCAAAGGATTACCTATCGCAATCCAACATTTTGGTAGACTTTGACCGCAGAGCCGATGACAAGACAAATGCGAACTGCCTTATACTCGGTAACTCAGGTCAGGGCAAATCATTTCTTATGAAGTTAATCCTTACAAATCTGCGTGAATCAGGCAAAAGGATAATATCTTTAGATCCCGAAGCCGAATATGAACCGTTAACAAAATCACTCGGAGGATGCTATATTGACTTTATATCAGGTGAATATATCATCAATCCACTTGAACCGAAATCATTCGGACAGGCTGAGCCTGCACCCAATTCGCGCCGAACGGAAAATAATAGGATAGATTATTCACGCGAAGATAACGATTCTGTTCCGATGGCGTTTAGAAAAGTAACGAGGTTAAGTCAGCACATCGCTTATTTAAAAGACTTCTTCCGAGCATACAAGGAATTCAACGATGAGCAGCTTGATACCCTTGAAATTATCCTTACCAAGTTATACAAGAACTTCGGCATAACCGACTATACAGATTATGACAAATTGAGCAAAACAGACTATCCGATTATGTCAGACCTTTATGAACTGCTTGAAAAGGAATACAAAGGATATCAGCATAATCAGAAGAATATTTACAGAGAAAAGACCTTGCAGGAATTATGCCTTGGATTGCATTCTATGTGTATAGGAACAGAGTCAAAATATTTCAACGGACACACGAACATTGTTGATGACAAATTCCTCTGCTTCGGTGTTAAAGGACTTATGGACACCAATCGCAGACTGAAGGATGCCATGTTGTTTAATGTACTGTCATATATGACAAACGAACTGCTCGGCAAGGGCAACACGGTTGCAGCCATTGATGAGTTATATCTCTTCCTTACAAATATGACTGCGATTGAATATATCCGCAATGCCTCAAAGCGAGTTCGTAAAAAGGACAGTTCGGTTATTCTGGCAAGTCAGAATATTGAGGACTTTATGCTTGACGGAATCAGAGAATACACAAAACCGTTATTCTCCATCCCGACACATCAATTTTTATTTAATGCAGGCAACATTGAACCAAAGGTATATATTGACACCATGCAGCTTGAACCGTCGGAATTTGAACTGATTAAGTATCCCGAGCGTGGTACTTGCTTATATCGTTGCGGTAACGAACGCTATCTGCTCCAAGTTATTGCTCCCGAATTCAAACAAGAGATGTTCGGTAATGCTGGGGGAAGATAAAATAAATTTAGTCAACTCTTGTGTTTTTTTAACTTTGTCTATATAATATGAATATATTTGTATATAGGAGAATTTATATGGACAATTCAGAATTATTAAAAACATTAAATCAGGTTGCTACAACACAAAATAAAGTTAAACGAGAAGAAATTCAAAAAAATAGAACAGTACAGCAAAAACAGAATCAAGAAAAATTGCAAAAATATAATGTTTTTATATCTGAATTTAAAAATGCTTTAGTAGATTTGGTTAAAAGTGGCGATTTTAAGAAAATTGATAATATCAAACACATTGAGGGTAAAATAGTTTTTGAAAAAAGTACAGATCTTGATGATGGACAAGAAACATTTTACACTAAAGTTTATGGTCAAAAAAGATGTATTAAACTATCTCGTGAATCATATTTGGGACTTTTTGCAAATAAACTTGAGATTCGCTCTTTTATGAACTTTTTTAATCATTCATTAGATGGAATTGCAAAAATTTATGATTATGAAGATTGCGAATGCTTCAAAAGAAAATATGAAAGTATATTATCAAGAATTTTCTATTATAGGGCTGATTTTTAATAAAGATTTAAATAATGGCGAACAATTGTTGTTCGTCATTATTTTTTTGCAAAGAAGGTGAAAATATGAGTGCAGAAGTAGCTGCCGCAAAAGCAATTGTTGCAGTCGCATCGGATAAACGAGGGCGTGCGGCAATCGCAACAATTCTCTGTTCGGTAATAATGCTGTTTTTTCTGCCGTTAATTGTGTATATGGGTGTTATGAGTAATCTCGGTGAAGTTGAGATTGACACCGTTCAGGCACAGCAGTTGATAGTGCAGAATATGTCAGCAGAAGAAAAGGCTAAACTCACACACCTTGAAAATGTTATGAAAGCAATAGGTAAAGAATTGCAGAAAAGGAAACTGAATAATTACACTATCAAAAAGGCACAGGCGTTGTATGTCTGTGCCTTATATGATATTGAGAAAACCGATTCAGACTTCATAACCAAATATGCAGACTGTTTTGAGCAATCGGAAACAGACGATGATTTGAGAAATGCAATTCTTTCTGCTTTTGGTGTGCAGATCAATGCCAATGAGTTCAACAACCTTATGAGTGTTATCAAGAATACGGTGATTGATATTGATTTGACTGATACGGATAAAAATAACCTTGATTTAGTTAAGTGGGCGGAATTTGCCTATGAGAACAAATGGGGTTATGTGTGGGGATCACACGGACAAGTTCTGACAGAAAAGGAACTTGAAAGGCTGAAAGGTGTGTTTGGTTCTCATGTAACAGATAAAGAGGCATATATCCGTGAGCACTGGCTCGGCAGAAGAACATCAGATTGTGTTGGTCTGATTAAAGGCTATGGTTGGTATAACGAAGAAACAGGCACTATCAAATACGGAACAAACGGAATGAAGGATGTTACGGCTGACGGAATGTTTAATGCAGCAACAGAAAAAGGAACAATCGGTACAATGCCCGATATTCCCGGTCTTGCCGTATGGCATCAAGGTCATATCGGTGTGTATATCGGAAACGGATATGTAATCCATGCAGCTAACACCTATGACGGAGTTATCAAAACACCGATAACCTCAAGCGGCTGGACGCACTGGCTGAAAGTTCCGTATATCAACTATATTGAAGAACAGGAGATTGAAAATGAGTAATATTGCTGATTTCATATCTCGTGAGAGATATGAAGAAATGTTTAGATTGGCACTCAAACGCATAAGCGGAGAATATATAGAAAGAGATGAACTCTTAAAAGTATTTCGTGATGAGATAGGAATGACCGATGAGGAAATTGATTATTTCGGTTTTGATTTTTCTGACCTTAAGGCTGAAAAAGGTATATCGTTAATTCATCTTCATGAACAAAATGATGATTGTTATTTATATCTGAATAAACCATATAATCTGTTCAAAGCTGCAATTGCATATCAATATAATATCAAAAACAATCTTGATTATTTGACATTGGATAGTTTTGTGAGTGCATTTGAAGATGCAAGAATTATAGATAACACGGCGTATTCTTTTATGTGCAGACACATATCACCCGATGGTGAACTTTCGAGTATATATGAATTTGATTTTGAAAGCAATATATTAAGTGTTTGCAATAAAAGGAATTGTGAGTGGAGCAGGTTCTATTTTTGCGATATAGGTGAAGCAATTGATGAGGCAACCTTTAATAATAAATTGCCTATAGAAGATAAACACTCTATCTTTATACAACAGTTAATCGGCAGAGAAATTGCAGAAACAGGTGATATGAATCAAAGCGAAAATAATAATTTCAATTTAAGTATTTAAAGGAGACCAGCTATGAAAAGTCAATAGGAAATTAAGCTTGGTGAGAAAAAG
>X363_Desmarests_Spiny_Pocket_Mouse__coassemble_1480_pt1 | contig 8604 bp, 10 predicted proteins | sample X363_Desmarests_Spiny_Pocket_Mouse__metabat2_high_PE_020 | metagenome-assembled genome bin X363_Desmarests_Spiny_Pocket_Mouse
GATTTTCATATTTACCTCCATTTTTAATTAAAAGATAATTTCTAGTTATCCTTTATTAGAGAGGTAATTAATGCTATAATTAAAAAGATGAAATGTTAAATGTATTATGATTTAATAATTTGGAGGAAATATGGAAGATAAAAACAAAGATATTGTATTTAAAACAATACAAACATATCTTACCGATACACCCGTTGTTTTAGCGGGAACAGGAATTTCCATTCCTGCAGGAATTCCTGGCATGAATAAATTATCAAAGTTTTTGCAAGATAATTTAAAAGTTAAATATGAAAAAAATTCTAATTGGTGCAAAATTTCGGATAGATTAGATGAGGGTATTGATTTAGAGTCAGCTTTAACTGGCGTGGATATCAAAGGTGAATTATTAACTGATATAGTTAAATTAACTTGGGAACTAGTAACTGAATATGATTTAAAATTCTTTAATGAAAATGTATTATCCAGAGTTAGACAACCTCTATGTGATTTAATAGCGAAACTTATGTCAACTTGTTATAATAATGTGAATATAATTACAACTAATTATGATAGATATATTGAATATTGTTGTGATATTTGTGGAGTGGAAATTGATAATAGGTTTAATGGAATGTATCTTAAATCTCTAAGGACTAACGAATTAAAAAAGAAAGATGTGGTAAACCTTTTAAAAGTCCATGGTTCTTTGGATACTTTTCATAGTATCGAAACAAAAGAGAGTGTTTGCATTCCTTTGCAATATAACATTCCAAATGGATTTCTCCCTGAAATCGTAACTCCGGGTTCAGACAAGTATGAAACTCTGTTAACAACCGATACGTATAGGAGTATTTTGTATAAAGCTGATGAAATTATAAATAACGCTAAATGTTATTTGTGTATAGGTTATGGATTTAACGATAGTCAAATTCAGCAAAATATTTTGAATAATATTACTTTTGGTAAACCTATTGTAGTTGTCACTAAAGAATTGAGTGATGCAGCCTTGTCATTAATTAATAATAAGGCTCGAGAGTATGCAGTTCTTATAGAATCACCATCAAACAAGACAAGGGTAATAATTAATAAAAATGAATTTGAAATTGACGGCGAATATTGGAAACTTGAAAACTTTTTAGAAATAATTTAGGAGATAAAAATGGGCATATTCAAATTTGAAGATACATCTTTGATAGGAAATGTAATTGCGGTTGATACATCAAGTGTTGTTGTAAAGGTTGAAAATGAGGATGTTTTGTCGGAAATTCAAGTTAATAATTTAGTTGCTATTAAAGCATCAAAACAAAGACAAACATTAATAGGAATGGTCAGCAAAATAATAAGGAAGTTTTCTGAAATATTAGAGGATAGTGATGAAATTGAAAAAGATGATGTTGTCAAAATAACATTGATCGGAACTCTTTTAGATAAGTCCGGCACAAGAGAAAATGTATTTAAAAGAACATTGGAATCAGTTCCTGAGATTACGGCTCAATGTTATATAATGAATAATGAAGATTTGAGCAATTTTATGAGTGTTTTATCTGTAAATTCTGAGGGCAAAGATAATTCCTTAAAAATTGGTAATTATACATTGAATAAGAATGCTGTAGCATATTTGGATGGAAACAGATTATTTCAAAAACATGCTGTAATAGTCGGTAGCACGGGCTCGGGTAAGTCATGTACAGTTGCTACTCTTATAGAAGAAATTGCGAAGTTACAGTCCTCAAATGCAGTCGTTTTTGATATACATGGAGAATATGAACCCATAACAGGACAGAATATAAAACATTATAAAATTGCAGGTCCTTCAGATGACGCCAGTGAAGAGTTCATTTATCTTCCGTATTGGCTGTTAACTTATGAAGAAATGATTTCTATGATGATAGATCGTTCTGATAATAACGCACCTAACCAAGCAATGATTTTTAGCAGAAGTGTTTTAAAAACTAAGAGAGAATTTCTTCGCAATATAGAAAAAACTGAAGTTGCTGAAGATATTACAATAGATAGCCCGATTCCCTATGATATTAATTCGCTATTAGATGAATTAAATAGAATTAATACAGAAATGGTTCCTGGAGCAAAAGGATTAAAAAAAGGTGATTTTAATGGGACGCTTTCGAGATTTATACAACGTCTGGAAAACAAGGTATCAGACAAGCGTTTGAATTTTTTGTTTTCCAGCGATGAGTCACTTTTGAATTACAATTATATGGTTGAACTATGTTCAAAGCTTATGTTACCGGCATCAAGTAATGGAGGAGTAAAAATAATAGATTTCTCGGAAGTTCCATCAGATGTTTTGCCATTAGTTGTATCGTTGGTGGCAAGATTAATCTTCAGTGTTCAACAATGGACAGATAGGGAAAAATTAATCCTATTGCTATTTTTTGTGATGAAGCACATCTTTACATTCCTCAAAATACAAAACAAGGTATAGAGATACAGAGTTTAAATAGTTTTGAAAGAATTGCCAAGGAAGGCAGAAAATATGGTATAGGTTTAGTAGTAATAACGCAGAGACCATCAGAGGTTGACAGAACGGTACTTAGTCAGAGCAGTAATTTTATTGCAATGAGATTAACAAATGCTGATGATCAAAATGTTATTAAAAAATTATTACCTGATAGTCTTGGTAATTTTGGCGAACTTTTACCTATATTGGATGTAGGAGAAGCGTTAATTGTCGGAGATGCAAGTTTGTTGCCTAGTAGAATTAATGTCAATATGCCTAATCCTGAACCGAATAGTGCAACTATAGAATTTTGGTCAGAATGGTCAAAAGAAAACTCTGATAACTCTTTGGATATTGCAATCGAATCTTTAAGACGGCAAACAAAAATATAAGTTTTTATAGTTACATTTACATATAATCGCTAAATTAGGACAGTTCATTATGAGCTGTCCATTTCGCTTTTTCTTTTAGATGATAAATTTTAATTATAATTGTTAAAATTAACCTGATATAGTAAACTCAATGCATATTTTAGCAGGTGTCGATTATGAAATAACAGACATATTAATTTATTTAATATGATTATCATTTTTATAAATTACAATTAACAAAAATGCCGTTAGCGGCAAAAATATTAAATGCTATACTATATATATTCTCGTTTATCCTACTCTGGTGGTATAGTATGCATTGAGATGATTATATGAATAAATTATATGCTTACCATGGCAGTGACCATATTGTAGGATTGCCAGAGTATGGTTTCGGAAAGTCATATTATGACTATATTCTAGGATTTTATTGTGCTGAAACAATTGAACTTTCTAAAGAATGGGCTTGTCGCAATCACAACTTGCTGATATGAGTGGGATAAATATAAAAACAATTCAGGCTTATGATCAAAGACAAAAGGATATAAAATCAGCAAAATTTGAAACATTGCAAAAACTGTCATCTGTTTTGGGATGTGAAATTATAGATTTATTGTAAGCATTAGTATTTGTTTATTTAGTATTGTTTATATATTACCGTTCTGTATGAAAACAGTTTAAGGAAATTACTATTTTTATGTTATAATGTAGTCATAAAAATTTGGAGATTGTTATGACATACGAATCTATATTGAACTTTTGGAAAAAACAGAATATGAAAAATGCCAATGAATTGGCATCTGTGCTGAGTTCCTACTCAGTTAACTTTGCATATAATTCAGGCAAAATTGAAAATGATGAAATCACTTATCACGATACCCGTGAGGTGTTTGATAAAGATGGAGTGACCTCATACACCGGCTCAACAAAAACATTGTTCAAAATTCAAAAGCAGCCTATGAAAGAATGTTATCAGCATTTGATAATAAGCAAACAGTCGATGAAGAGTTTTTGAAAGAAATTCAAATGATTCTAACCAACGGCACTTATGATGAACGAAGATATCAGATAGGCGAGCGACCGGGTGAATACAAACATCACGACTATGTAACAGGTAAGAATGAGGTTGGTGCACCTGTTGATGATGTTCAGGAAGAAATTTGCGAGTTGCTTGACGAGTTGGAAGATATTGATGATAAAAATGCTTTAGTTGCTGCTGCATATTTTCACGCTAAGTTTGAGAATATTCATCCTTTTTCAGATGGTAACGGAAGAGTTGGCAGGCTTCTGATGAATTACATTCTGCTCATTCATAATCACCCTCCGATTACGATTTATGAAGAAGACAGAAAAGAGTATTATAACGCTTTTGAAAAATTTGATGAAAATATTGAACTTAATAGTCTGATTGATTTCTTGAAATCTCAGTTAGTGAAAACTTGGGAGAAACAGTTAGATAAATCAAAGTCGAAATCAGAATTGTCAGATTTTATAGATTAGTTTCATATTATTTTCAAAATTTTATATCAAATATGACAGTGAAAGTAAGACAGGGCTTTCACTGTTTTTGTTTTCTGATTAAAAGATTAAACATGTCCATTGAATTATAAATTTGTAATAAATACGCAAAATTAACGAAAGTTTTGTTGACTGTTGGATATAATAATTGTATAATTATATTGAAAATATGCGTAAATACGCAAAATTATCGAAAGGATTGTGTTTATGATAGAAAGAAAAAAATATCTTGATACACTTATTAGAAAAAAAGAAAACGGAATGGTGAAGGTAATAACCGGAATCAGACGCTGCGGTAAATCATATTTGTTGTTTGAAATATATCATAAATATCTGAATTCAATTGGTGTTGATAATGAACATATTATTGAACTTGCTCTTGATGACGACAGTAATATTAAATACAGAAATCCGTTGGAGTTAGGTGAATATATTCGCAGTCTTATTAAAGATAGTGATAAGATATATTATATTTTTCTTGATGAGATTCAAAAGGTGGCAACAATTAAAAATCCTTATCTTGAAGAGTCTGATGATAAAATAGGATTTGTAGATGTTGTTCTCGGACTTATGAAAATAAAAAATGCCGATATATACATTACCGGCAGTAACTCAAAAATGTTATCAAGTGATATTCTTACAGAATTCAGGGGCAGGGGTGACGAAGTACGAGTTAATCCATTATCTTTTTCAGAATTTTGTTCTGCCTATAATGGTGATAAGCGTGATGCTTGGAAAGAATATTTTACTTATGGCGGTATGCCACTTGTTCTTTTGCAGAAAACGCACGAAGATAAATCCAAGTATCTATCCGATTTGTTCGACAAGATTTATTTAGATGATATTATGGCACGAAACAAGATTTTGTATGATAAGTCGGTTCTTGAAGATTTGCTTAATATTATTTCATCGTCGGTAGGCTCGCTTACAAATGCACAGAAATTATCAAACACTTTTAAAAGTGAGTTGAAAATTGATATAACGAATGAAACTATATCAACATATCTTGATTATTTTATTGACGCGTTTATGATTTATAAAGCGCAGAGATATGATGTTAAGGGCAGAAAATATATAGGTTCTCCGTTAAAATACTATTTTTCAGATGTCGGATTAAGAAATGCAAGATTAAATTTCAGACAACAAGAAGAAAACCATATTATGGAAAATATCATTTATAATGAACTTTTTTATCGTGGTTTCGATATAGATGTCGGAATCGTTGAGTATAATTACAAGAATGATGAAGGTAAAAGCCAGAGAAAGCAGCTTGAGGTTGATTTTGTTGCAAATAAAGGAAGTAAAAAATACTATATTCAATCAGCATTGAATATTGACTCTGATGAAAAGAAAAAGCAAGAAGTGAATTCCTTGAACAGAATTAACGATTCATTCAGGAAGATTGTTGTTGTTAAGGATGATATTGTTCCGTGGCACGATGAAAAAGGTATTTTATATATTGGAATCATTCAATTTTTGCTTGATGAAACTGCGATTGACTTATAGATTTGTGCGAGCATATTGATTTGCTTAATGAGAATATAGCACTGAATTCAAAGATACAGTAATATTAAATTTTAGTAATGTAAAAGTGTGCTTTAAGGGGGCATAAATTGCGGATTTTGTAATTTATGTCCCTTTTAAACTTGATTTTTTGCTGTAAAAATATGTTTTAGAGATTTTTAAGAGACTAATTATTTGTGTTTCATTGTGGATATAAACAAGGATTCACTATATAAAAGGAATATCTTATATTTCAATGTTTTAAAATATTCAAAATTCAATCGGTAAGAGACTTTTGAGAGACTCAAAAGTGAAAATTTGGCTTAAAATGGTCGGTTTAAAAGTGCGATTTAGTTACTCTGACTCCGTCATTTAAGGTTCGAATCCTTATACCTCTGCCACAGGCTTGGAATTTAGATGTTCCAAGCCATTTTTTATGCTTGAATATGCATATTTCTGCACATTCAGGCATTACCTTTTTCATATCCAGAGATTCTTGCGAGACTCAAAAGATACTCAATTTTGTGTATGCTTGAAATTAATCAAAGCCTGACTAAGCCGAAACGCATTGAATAGTTAAGAGATTGTTCAAAGTTGCAATATCCATAAAACTATGATATAACTTGTATATAATGGTTTTGACAAATTGGAATGGGGGCAATTATGAGGTTAGACGGCTTTGGTTTGTTTGTAAAAGATATGAGTACAATGATTAGATTTTATAGAGATGTTCTTGGATTTGAAATTCAAGAAGACGAAAACACTTCAAATGTGTATTTACTAAAGGATGGTACATTGTTTTTGCTTTATGGTAGAAACGATTTTGAGAGTATGACGAGCAAAAAATACGAGTATGTGAAAGGTTTGAATGGACATTCAGAAATAGCGCTTTATGTCGATACTTTTGAAGAAGTGGATCTGGAATACAAAAATGCGATAAGCAAAGGTGCTACATCGATTTTAGAACCATCAACTGAACCTTGGGGGCAAAGAACTTGTTATATTGCCGATCCTGAAGGTAATCTTATCGAGATTGGCTCATGGAACAAACCTTTTGAAATAAAGGATAATTGAGGATTCCCAGTTTAATATTGTTTGTCACCAAAATTTGAGGCAGGGGTACTTTATTTGATATAGTATCTCTACCTCATTTTTACTTTATTCGTTTACTGCTTTTTGTTCTTTTTGATTAGCATATTGTTCTAATCGTTTTCTGTTTTGTTCAAATACCTCGTCTATCATATGTGTATAAATTTTTGCAGTTACGGATATATCACTGTGCCCCATTAGTTTCTTTGCAACATTTATCGGCACTCCTGCGGTTTGGCAGTCTGTGCAGAAGGTGTGGCGGAGTAGATAAGGCTCTAAATCTTCTGCAAGTGTGCTTTCAATGATTTGATTTTAGCACCATTTGCAATATCCATTTCTCTTTTAAAGTTATGCCATGCGTGGTAAAATGCGTTTTCGTCAAGAGGTAGGTCGTTATTTCTAAATCTTACAAACACATATTCATCATTTTGATGTTTCAATTTATGCTCAATCAACGCTTGCTTTAATTGTGGAGGAATCGGTATCTTTCTGCCTGTCCCTGCTTTTGTTTTAGATTTGCCTATTTGAGAATTGAGTTTTCAAAATCAATCCAATCCCAAGTCATTCGTCTTATCTCAATCGGTCTGAGTCCACAGTAGAGCATAGTCAATACCATCGTTCCTGCATAGTGTGTATTAGCTGTTTCAAGGATCATTGCTCTTTCATCATCTGTAATAGGTCTTCGTTGACCTTCAGTAACTTGTGGCAATACAATATCTTCGGCAGGATTTGTTGGTATCAGTTTTTGTTTCAATGCCTTTCTCATAACTCGTCTTAGAGTCATTCTGATTTTTGAAACATTTGCTTTGCTGTAACCGACATAGGTATTCATAAATCTTTGACAGTCATCCTCAGTAATATCGCATAATTTGTATTTTTCAAAGTAGGGAATAATGTTGCTGAATAAATAATATTTGTAGTCGCTCTTAGTTGTATCACCAATGTTGGAATTTTTGATATTCAACTCATACCAATTTTCAGCAAAATCCTTGAACAGCATATCAGGGAATACACCTTTGATTCTTTCTTGCTCTTTCTGAATGTAGTAATCACGGATTTTATCATCCATAATCTTTCTGCATTCCTTTTCGCTTTTCTTTGATCTTGCAGTGAGTACATCATATTCACCGCTATCATTTTTAATTCGTTTGGTCATACGATAGCAGATGAAATTACCGCTTTTATCATATAGTTCATACATAGTCGTACCTCTTATTTGTGCACAATTTCAAATTCATACAGACTGTTTTTTGTCTTCATAGTAATGACACTGTCCTTTATGGTATACTCACCATAGCCTGTATGAAACCAATCACCCATTAAATTGTTGAATGCAATATATTTTTGACCTTTAAATTTTTCAGTGCTTTCCCATATTGATAGAATGCCTTGGAAGTCAATATATCCTTCTCGCCATTTCCATTCTTCGTAATCCATATCTGAAAGTTTCTGAACAGATTTAACTATGACATTTTGATAATAATCAACTGGTTTTGGCATAAAATCACTCTCCTTTCAGCAACACACAATACCACAGAGATTTTGATAAGTCCAGCCGTTACAGAGATTATTTGTAAACAAATTCAAGCACATCTTCAATGAAATATTTTTTAGAACAGCCAACCTCATGATATGCACCCCAAAAGTTAGACACTTTAGGAGGTGCATATTTTTAATGGGAAA
>X363_Desmarests_Spiny_Pocket_Mouse__coassemble_1527_pt1 | contig 8362 bp, 10 predicted proteins | sample X363_Desmarests_Spiny_Pocket_Mouse__metabat2_high_PE_020 | metagenome-assembled genome bin X363_Desmarests_Spiny_Pocket_Mouse
AACTCATTCTCTTAAAATTTAATATTTATTTGTCCAAACTTTCGGGGTCACTTCACTCAGCGTAGGGGCTTTCATTCAGTAAATTTTTTGCAGTATCCCTGCTGATTCCGAGTATAGATGCAATCTCTTTTATGTTGAACATATACTTTCCTTTTTCCTGAGCAATAACGCTTGCCATATGCTTGATTTCAATTTTTGTTTTTTTCATTTTGCCTCCTTACATAAGCATACCAATATCTTGACTTTGTTCTTGATTGTTGTATTCATTTCTGCAATGAGCGAGCTGTGCTTTGGTGATTTTTAGTCCATGAGCACGCATTTTTTAAACGATTTTATCAAGTTCAACATCTTCAATTCCACCATCATAATAATCTTCGTTTTGTTCAATCGTTGGCAAGTCGGATAATAAATCTATGATTGAATTCATTAAACCATTTGTGCAATCACCTGATGTTGGTGTTTCGTATGTGAGTATGTCCTCTGCAAGAATTGAATTGCAACCGCCTAAATTAAAATACATTCGCATTTCGGTTAGGTCAACAGCAGAACACATACCACTGTTGACTGCACGAGTTAATTGATTTAAGTTATTACCGATTGCATTAAGTTCGTCTTGTATTCCGCTTAATCCCGGAATAACTAAAATCTCTTTACCTAATGCACAGTCACGAAGATAGGGAGCAAGTGTATCGTATTTGATGAATGCCTTATCCTCAATTATTCTTTTTTCTTCTTTACTTACTTTGAAATTAAGAATTTCAGTTCTGTTATCACTAATAATTTTGTACCTCCAATTTTTAAACTTTATTACAGCGAAAGATACTTGTACTTTCGCTGAGAGGAGAAACATATGCAGTGATTGTTATATGTTTCTCAACATATTGAATCACGGAATATGTTTGGACGAGGGGTTTGGGCTTAGCCCAAAGGCTTTGTTCGCTGCCATTCGGCGAGCGTGATACAAAGCCGAAACTCGCAGATACCAAAGCATTTACTACCGTATCTGCTTTGGATAAGACAGTAAAAATCAATCTGCTTTTGTTTTGTCCTTGCGACCTTGACAAATGCCCACAAACCGATTTTTGTATCTGTTTCGAGTAGTTTACTCATTTGAGTCTTCTTTCTCGTTTTCGGTTTAAAAGGCTTTTATTACGAGCTTGCGAGTAACAAGGTTCTGACGAAGTCAGGTTCTTATATTGTTTGTCATCATATTTTAAGGTAGGGGTACATTAAATTTTGTTGACCGTATAGATGTTGCTTTGTTGCACATAGTCACGATATCTTTTAGAAATATCAATGTAGCCTTTCTCTCTAAGCGATGATAATGCCTTGCGGCAAGTTGTATCGTATATACCGCAGTAGTGAGCAATATTCGGTACTGACCAGTAACTTTGATTTTTCTTGTCCTTTGCCTTAGTCAAGAATTAATACACAACAAATTCATTTGGTGTTAGACCTTCTTCAAATATTTTATTTGGCAATGTGAAATAATTTCCGTTGATACTATCAAGCCTCCTTTCTAAAGTTTTGTTTTATAGATTTCATAACGCAGAACGCAAAAAAGTCGGGCACTGAAACCTACACATACATTTACACAGACTACTCCTTGTATGAGGAATAGTTATGTAAGTATGTATTTGTTTCAATGTCCGACTTAATATCTGTATCGTACATTAAACTTAAAGATTAGTTTTAATTTAAGTTAAACTATAAAATAATAAACTAAGAAAAAGTATTCAATTGTAATGTATGATGCTGGCTTCCTCTGCCAACACTATTTAGTTTAGCAGGATTTTACTTTCCCGTCAATATTTTTATATAAGTTGAATTAATCAATATGTTATGGTATAATATTAATATAGAATAAATTAAGAAAGGAAATGCTTATGAGCGAGATTGACAGAATCATAGATGAGGTAAATGGCTCAATGGCTATTGAGGGAATGCCGCTTACTAATGAAGACAAAGAACGAATCCGTGTTTCACTTTCTGACAACGAAAAATACAAAAAAATATTGAAAGAACTTATTACAAAACATTCAGCATAGGTGAATTTATGCAGTATGATTATGAGTATGAATGGGATAAAGAATATTGTTATCCGAATTCAAATATCCTGATTAATAAACTGAATATCAAAACGCATGATGAGCTTGTTGCTGCTGAAAGAGAAATTACTTCCCTTAAAATTGCAGTTGCCAAATCACAGCCTATTAAAGGCAATTTTGATTTTGAGCATTTAAAGAAAATTCATAAATTTATTTTTGAAGATATCTATTCTTGGGCAGGTTGTCTGCGTCATGTTAATATTTCAAAAGGTAATCAGTTTTGTCTTGCGGATAATCTGGAAATGTATGGAAACAGTATATTTGATAAGCTTAAATCTAATAATTATTTAATTGATTATCAGGGCAGTGTTCCGCATGCATTAGCATATTACCTGAGTGAGATTAATGTTCTGCATCCATTTCGTGAGGGTAATGGAAGAACTCAAAGATTGTTCATAGAATACTTTGCAAATAATGCCGGATACTCAGTTGATTTTTCAAATGTTTCTGCAAAAGAAATGATTATCGCAAGTGCAGAATCCCTTGCTTGTGAGTATGATAAAATCAATGAGATGTTTGATAGGATAACAACAAAATTATAAATTGTATTGAGGTTTGGAATTCTGAACAAGTCCGTAAAAAGTAGACAATAGAAAAAAGGCACCCCCTATGGTAGAATTAAGATAACTATCATAGGGGGATATTTTATGGCAAGAAGTTACAGACATATAAGTGAATATGAAAAAGAAATAATGGAAATGTGGAACAATGGAAAGAGTTCAAGAGAGATAGCGAATGAATTAGGTTTCACATTCAAACAAATACGAAATTTCAAGTATCGATACAATACAAACAAAAGAAAAACAGAAGCAGGACAAGCACTTCGTAAGAAAGGCAGACCATGTAAGAAACAAGATGGAAGTTTACCGCCATCAATTCAAAAATTGGACAAACTTGCGCAAATGAAATATGTAATGGCAAGTAAGGATAGATACATAAAACGATTAGAGATGGAAAATGAATTAATGAGGGATTTTCTCTCGCTCACAGAAAGGAAGTGAAGCCATTAGTTAAATATCAAATCATTTTCAAGCACAAAAAGAAGTACAGCATCAGCGAGATGTGCAAATTCTTTGAAGTATCAAGAAGTGGATATTATGCATATCTAAAGCGAAAGGATATCCCTGACAAAGATTTGCCGCTTGCTGACAAGATAAGAGAATGTCAGGAGCAGATGCACAGAATATACGGATATCGAAGAGTGCAAATATGGCTTGCACGACAAGGAATATACAAAAATCCAAAGACTGTATTAAGAGTAATGCAGAAATACAATCTGTTATCAGCAGTACGCAGAAAAAAGTTTCATTATTGCAGCCAATATTTACATAGATATCCAAATTCGCTAAATCGTGATTTCAGTGCCGAAAGACCAAATCAGAAATGGGTTACGGATATATCATATATCAAAACAGAACAAGGATTTCTTTACCTTTCGATTATCAGAGATTTGTATGATAACAGTATTGTCGCATACAAATCAGACAAAGAGCAATCAGTCAAACTTGTATTAGATACAATTAAAGAAGCAAAGGCAAAAGAAAAAGTCACTGGAGAGCTGCAACTCCACAGTGACCAAGGATTTCAGTACACATCGCAAGCATACTTTAATCTAACTAAAGAATACGGCATTTCGCCGTCAATGTCAAGAAGAGGAAATCCTTATGATAATGCTTTAGCAGAAAATTTCTTTTCAATTCTTAAAACAGAATGTATACACAGAGTCAAGCTCGCCAGCTATGAGGAGGCTAGCCTCCTCATAGCTGAATACATAAACTTTTACAACAATTACAGAATTCAAACAAAAACAAAACTGACTCCGTTAGAAAAACGAAATCAGTTTGTTGCTTAACATTTTAATATTCTACCATAGGTCACCTTTTTTGTGCTGTATGCACAATTTGGGGCAGTTCAATTTGGCAAGGGTTACGCTGAGAAAGCATTGACTTTGCTGTGTGATGTTGCATTCAATGAATTAAATCTTGAAAAAATTTATGATGATTTTCCTGAAACTCGTACAGCCGCTGAAAAGGTATTTACAAAAGTTGGTTTTATCCGTGAGAATGATGAGTTTGTAGTTTTAACTAAGGAAAGATATAATCATATATGTAAAAATTAATGCAGTCAATTTCTCGACTGCATTCTTTCTTCTATAAATTCTGCAAGCCAAACAGGGCTTGGTTTTCGTATGGCATACGATATTTAAAATGCATATAGTTCCAATAATCAACTCGTTCTTGTTGCTCTTGATTGTTTGGTTTCTTACGCAGTTTTTCAATATCTTTGCGAACAGACCATGTAAAGTAACGATTCCAATCGTTTTCTGTTCCTGTTGCAAAATGAGTTATGTGATAACCTAAATCATTGAATTTTTTGTTTAGCTCAGTTAACGGATACACACCGCCATCAAACTCATCAAGTTCTTTTGGTACATCCTCAATAGTTGCAAAAACTTTTTGATAAAGTAGTGTACCGCCTTTCTTCAAGAATTTTTCACCAATCTGAAATGTATTTTCAACAGAATCAATCGTTTCACTGCAAATGACAATGTCATATTTCGTGTCATCTTTGTACTCGGTAACATCATTATGAATGAGCTTAACACTATCTAAGCCATTGCTTTTCAATCGCCTTTTGCCTGTGTGTATAAAATCTTTACATATATCAACACCAACGCCCGATATACCAAATACTTCGCTCCATATTTTAAGTACAGTACCATAACCACAGCACAAATCTAATACTTTGCTGTTTTCATTAAGACCAAGTTCATAACCTAATCGGAGTATTTCTTCAACAGGTACCATACTGATTAAGTATTGATTATCCTCAATCTCACTAATTTTGTTTTTATATGTATTTATATCAACATTTGTATTTTTTGATTTATTAATAAAACTCAATTTAAGTTCCTCCAAAATATTATTTAATTATTAAAAATATCCTATGGTGGCTATGCTTAAAAATGAGTACAAAAAAGACACGCCCTGCGTGTCCTGAAAAATCAATATCACGAAAGGTTTGCTTTGCAACACAAATAAACACAGCTAAACTGTGCATTTTTTGCGTTGATGGTATTTATTTTTAAGCGATAGCCACCTCAAAAATAACTCCCATAATCAAACTCCTTTCCTTATTTGACTTAATCAAGATTTGTTATTTATAGTGTAGCATTGTTTTTTATAATATGCAAGTGAAATTGTTGATTTTAAACGAATTTATTAATAAAATAAAAATTTTTCAAACTTTTTGTGTTACCTTTTGCGATTTTTGACACTTATATTATATAAAGTAAAATTTGTAAATTTTTATTGTCAAGAGAAGAAACTTAAACATTTTTGTAGAAAAAATGTGCAGTTTTGCATTTTGAATTGACTACTTTTAATTAATACTATTAAATAATTATATATTCCTTTGTTAAAAACGACAGATTTTATATAAGTGATTATATATAATTTTATCAGGAGAAATAGCAATGAAAAATAATGATTTTTATATTTTACATTTGTCAGATTTACATATTAAGAATACTGGAACAAAAAAAGGAAGTGCTTCCACATATTCTGATGCATTAAAAAAGCTTATAATTGATATTGTCGGTCAAACCGAAGAGAAAGAAAATATAATAATTGTAATATCAGGAGATATCATCGACCAGGGAAAATACGATTTACATAAAGATGCGGCTATAAAGTTTTTCAAGAAACTAAAAGAAGGATTGCAGGATAAAGTTCATTCATTAGTCATAGTTCCAGGTAATCATGACAAGAGTCGTACGAAAGTCAATTCTCTTATATCAAAATCTCATATGGAGGTAGATTTGAAATCGGAAGATAATCCAGATTGTAATGCTGAATGGCAAGTTTATAAGGATGCATATAGCGGGTATTTTGAATTATTAAATGAAATTCAAAATATTTTTGGATTAGATGTTGAGACTGACAATTCATTTTATACTAAACTTGTAACAATAAATAATATTAATATTTGTTTTATATGCATAGATTCATCATGGTGTTCACATACACGCAATGATAACAGAAAATTGCGTATTGGTGATTACCAATTCAAAAAAATAAATGACGAATATAAATCAATAAAAAGTGAATTAGAAGAAACAGATTCGGATATAGATTTAACAATTGCAGTTTCTCATTTTCCATTAAACTGGTTAAATGAAAAAGAGGAGCAATTATGTAATGATTATTTTTTGTCAGAAGCATTTCTAAATGTGGACATATTGATGTGTGGACATGTTCATGATTTTTCGGTTGTGAATTATTTCAATCATAACCATTCCTTACTTACATTGGTAACAGGCATAGGTTGGGGAGTTAATAAGCCACAAGAAGAAAAAAACCAAAATCATCGGTATTCATTGTATACATTAAACTTATTCTATAACTCTTGCGATATAGTTATGAGAAAAACAAAAGATGATTGTAATTTTGATTATGATTATTCTGTATATGCTGGAGAACATGAAATTCGAGATAATAAACTAAGGTATCCATTGAAGGTTAAAGAAAGTAATGCGTATATTCGTGTGAATTCTTTAGAGCCATCTGATACAAAAAGTTTATTCATTGACAAGACATTGATAGACATAATTCCTGCAGTATCCAAAGCAATTTCTTTATTTTCAACTAATATTTCAGAAATATACAATAGATATAAAGATACATTAATTAAAAGAATGTTGTCATTAAAATTCCCTAATTACGATGAATATAATTCCAATATTGCAAAAGAAGAAAAAGAAATGTATAATACTACTTTAGACGTAATTAATGGTTACTTTTATGAAAATAAAAATTTATCTCAGGAATTAGAAACGTTATTGATTAGCATTACAAGGATAAACGATTTTAACGGCTTTTTAAATGAAATTTGTACGAGCACAGTTGTTGAAATAAGCGAATGTTTTTCAGAAACTACATATATAAGAGCACATTTTAGATGGCACAATAACGATGATGATAAAGATGAATATCCTATGTTATGCCAATATAGTAATTTACCTGAGTCTGAAAAGAAAGACGGAATGCAAATCATAAAATGGGGCGGACTTATTGAACCTGCATTTAATACAAAGGAACCAATTGTTTATTCTGCAAACAAACTAAGTAATTCAATAGAAACCAGTTGGGATGATTTTATTACTATTATTCCGACATTCAGTAATTATTCACACGATATTAGAATTACTAAGCGGAAAAGAGAAGGTAGACCTGTATTGACATTCGGGATATCGATTAAAAATCCAAATACAAAACAAGATAATCTTATTTTGTATTTACTCGCTTTCTTGAGATTTGACCAGGTTTTAACTACTATAATTGATGATTATATGCGATTGTTTAAAATAAGTGCTGAAGATTTTTTATTAGAAATTCAAAAAATCAGGAATAATAACAGTAAGGAGATACATAATAATGATTAGAACAAATAATTCGGGTGCTATAACAGTGAAATTAATAGATCCCAAGAGCTTAGCTAATATGGAAGACAATGAAATTGTTATCGTTAATCGTGTACAAATCAGTTCTAAAATTGTTGAATGTGAGATAAAAAATGTTAATAGTGAAAATGTTATACTTTTAAAACATGCTTTTAAGGATATGAAGATGAAAGAAAAAGAATCTAAAAATATAGTTATTGGAGCAAAAATGCAAGTTAAAGATATCCGTGTTGCTTTTCCTGAATATAAATCTTTGCCTATTGGATCGTTTGTATTGTCATATTAATAAATTATAAATTTATTTCATTTAGGCAGAAAATAGTTAAAAATTAATTGATAGTCATTTTATTAAATTTATATATTAGAGATTTTTGAGAGATTCAAAAGTGAAAATTCGGCTTAAAATGGTGTGTTTCAAAAAGTGATTTTTACACTCTGACTCCATCATTTAAGGTTAGAATCCTTATACCTCTGCCAACGGCTTGGAATTTAGATGTTCCAAGCCATTTTTTATGCCTGAATATGCATGTTTCTGCATATTCAGGCATTGTCTTTTTCTTTTTCAGAGATTTTTGTGAGACTCAAAATACATTCAATTTTATGTATTGTTGAGATTATCCGAAGCCTGATCAAGTTGAAATGCATTGAAAAAGTCAGAGATTTTGCAGAGATTGTTCATGGTTGAAATATCATTAAAGTTATAATATAATTAGTTTGTTAATAGTTAAAAAATTGGAATTAAAGGAGACCAGCTATGAAAAGTCAATAGGAAATTAAGCTTGGTGAGAAAAAG
>X363_Desmarests_Spiny_Pocket_Mouse__coassemble_1571_pt1 | contig 8158 bp, 19 predicted proteins | sample X363_Desmarests_Spiny_Pocket_Mouse__metabat2_high_PE_020 | metagenome-assembled genome bin X363_Desmarests_Spiny_Pocket_Mouse
TTTTCATCAGTTCAAGACAATCTCCCTGAAATAATTTAATATCACTCATTTTATCCCTCCTTATTCATATCTGATAAAATCATCACCATACAGGCGGTTGAGGGTGTCAAAAACATATTTCATACCCAAGCCTTGTTTATTCGGCTGCCATATGCCGTTTACAAACTCACCGCCGTTCAGGCAATAATCATACTGCTTTGGATGCGTTTGTTTTAATCTCTGAAATCTTGTTATGCCTTTCTCAAGGTGAGCACCGAAAGCACAGAACATACAGCCTGTCCTGTCACAGCCTGTCGTTGCATATTTGCACTGCTCGCCATCAAAGGTCAACTGACATTCCGTTTCAATCACTTCACCATACGGCTGGGCAATCGGCAGATTATTCTTGTATATGTATTCAAGCACATCTGATATGGATTTTGTTGTTTCTTTCCTATTCATCATTCATCACTCCTGAAAACATTTCTTTCAATTTTGCATTTGCCTCTGTATCAAAATAATCGCAATAACTTACCGGGCTTACATAAGCGTGAAACTTTTTACACCTTATTTCACCAATGTCATTTGTTCTTGTAACATCAGAATATATACAAAAATTGCAATGTTTAACTTTATCGTTGTTAAGCTCAAAAACTGGTGAGCGAAACGGATTATTTTCTGACATATTTATTCCTCCTACTCATATCTAATAAAATCATCACCATACAGGCGGTTGAGATCAATTCTAATCTATATAACTAAGAGCTTTGAAAACTTCCTTCTCAGCCATAGCTTTTGACATTGAAATTTCTTTGCCTGTCAATTCACTTTTTACCATATGTGATGCAGAATATCTTTTAACAAGTTCTTTAAATGTTACACCGTTGAAATACTCTGTAATTATTTTTTTGTATTCATCGGGGCAACTTTTTTTTACAGCACTCATTCGGTATCACTCCAATCTAAAGCCTGTCCGCAGTTAGGACAGAAATCATATCTGTCATAATCAACCTCATATGAATGATTACAATTCGGACAATACAAGTGTCATATATAAGATTTCCCTTATCGTCATATCCGTCACCCTCGTAGGTCGGCTTTTTCTGCATCTGTTTTTCAAGAGTTGAAACAGCAACATATATTGCAGCATTCAGTTTGATATCATCAGTTTTAAGCTGCATACGTTTTAATTCTTTAATTGCTTCCTGTGGTGTCATAATATCCCTATTTTCTGTTATTTTTCGCATTTTACAATCAGCTTATTTCCTAAGTCGCAGAAGGTACACTGAGGATTGCCGTTGTTTTTTGAATAACCGAACATTCTGCAGAATACACAAGGCTTGTCATTTGTGCATACAAACTTTATGCTCAGTACCTTTTTACCTTTGATTTTCATATCACACCTCATTTCCCCAGCAGTCCCAGCCGTCAGCCTGTTGCCGGGCAAATAATTCTATTCTCGGCAGATCACCTATAAGCTCTAATATCTTATTTCTTACAACAGGTGGCTTTTCAGAATGTCTTGTAATAGGAGCAAATACAAGTTGACTGATACTTGCTGATATTCTTTTAGGCTTGCCTTTTACTGCAATAAGACAAGGCTCTGAATTACCTCTTGTCCATCTGCCTAAACCAAAGTAACAGCCTATTTGATTTTTATTCAGTTTTATCCACTGGAAGCCGATTGTTTTATAAGTGAAGCCCTGTAGCCCAAAGGAACAAAATACAATTTTTATCTGCAAGTTGATTCACAGGCAAATTGCAGATTTTTTCAACCTTCATTGACGTATAATGCCGCTCTGATGCACCATTACATCCTTTGTCGTTATAATTCCACGGCGGATCAGCATAGATTATGTTGTACTTTTTGTCCGTGTTGAATATATCTGTTTTCATCTGTACCTCCTAACCTGCTGCAACTGAATTAAATTCAGTCATATTGTTACAATGCTTATCACAGAGCCATGGGCAGTTTGCCATAACAAGTGCCTTAGCGAACGGTGGCGGTACTGCGTTGCCGCATCTTGCAACCTGCTTGCTTTTCGGATAAGCCTTGCCGCTACAGTCTGTTTCAATAATATAATCATCAGGGAAGCCCTGAGCCTTGTATAATTCTTTAGGCTGGAGCATCCGCAAGCCGATATCATATATAAACTGTTCAATTCCGTTGATGTTGAATATCAGAATTTCATCATCCGCTAAATTCCAGTCGGTATATGTGTTGAGTAAATCTCTGACCTTACTCCAGTTATACAGATTGCAGCCGGGCTTGTACTTTCTGACATACACCTTTGTATATGCAAAATGTGCACCGCTGGTTGTAATTGTGTTCAGCGGTTCATTAACAGAGCGGCAGTCCATATTGTTTCGCAGTATGGTTAAATAGCCTTTGCACAGATAGTGTCTTGGCTGCACTGTTATTGTCTGAAGCGGATTAAGCACTGTATTTGCATGATCTGAACCACTGTAATACTGCGTTAAGAACGGCATTGATAAAGCATTATGGTCGATTGCTGTTACAGTAGGCATAGGACTTTGCACATCTGCACCAACCACTCCGCCATAGTATTTTGAAAGATAAGGTACAAACATTCCGTATCTCGGTGTGCTGTCAACGGTCATAATCGGATTGCTCAGACTTTGCCCTCTGACCTCTGCTTTTGCTGTTTCACTGTGATACTGAATCAGCGCTGGCATTATCAATGTTTGTTCTGCCTTACTGACAATTGTTTGCAATGGATGTTTTACACTATAATTTCTATCAGTACAAAATCCTGTGTGTCCTATTGGTGACATATACGGTGTACATAAATACTGCTTGCAGCTGCCGACTACTGTTGATACAGGCTTGTCTATATCCTGCACTCTCGGCAGCTGACCTTTACGCTCGCCATTGCCGATATGTACAATAAACGACTTGCTTTCCTTAATAACAAACTTATCAAGTCCTCTTGCAATTCGCCTTTGCGTATTCACTGCAAGAGGTTTTTTCCTATCAAATATAGACTTGCATGGCAATGTAAAATCAATACAATCTGCCGCCGTTCTGTATGGCTCGAGTTTTCCGTTTTTAACAGCTTCACTGTCTGCAGGTCCGTGTGTAGGCTCAGGGAACACAATCGGCTCGCCGTCACATCTTGCAATGAGAAAGAAACGCTTTCTTATTGTTGGTGCGCCGTAGTCACAGGCTTTAAGCTCTCTGTGTTCAATTTCATACCCCAGTGCCGAAAGCTGACTTTTCCAGCGTTCAAAGGTTTCACCCTGCTTTGATTTAACAGGCTTACCCTTTCGCACAGGTCCCCATGTCTGAAATTCCTCTACATTTTCAAGAATAATAACTCTCGGTCTTACCATCCCTGCCCACTTAAGCACAATCCAGGCAAGACCTCTGATATTCTTATTAACAGGCTTGCCGCCTTTTGCTTTTGAAAAGTGCTTGCAGTCAGGTGAAAACCATGCAAGACCCACCTGCTGCCCTTTGCATATTTCTTTCGGATCAATATCCCACACGCTTTCCTGATAATGCTCGGTATATTGGTGATTTGCCTTGTGCATTGCAATTGCATCAGGATCGTGATTGATTGCTATGTTCACGGGTCTGCCTGTGGCAAGCTCTATTCCGCAGCTTGCACCGCCGCCACCTGCAAAATTATCTACTATAAGATAATCAAATAGTGTTGTCTGTGTCATACTGTTTCAATCCTCGTCATTCTGTCTACTATGCAATTGGCACAATGCTCGTCAAGCTGTTCCTGTGTTATTGTGTAATCATTTGCGTATCTGCATATATCGTCACAAATCTTTGATTTAATCGTTTCTGTTTCATCCTGTTTCAGCAGTGAAAAGCCTTTATCTTTCACCACACAGCCGTTTCCGAGTCCTAAACACATTGCGTTTTCCTCCTCAATACACATTTGAAGCAAAGCAGGCAAGGCTGATTATAAGCCCACCCGCTGCTATTATTATCTGAATAAATCTTCTCAAGCTATATCCTCCAGTTTATCCGGCAGGCTGCCGTGCATCATTACATACTCATAAGCTGCACCATACTGCTTAGCTTCCATTGCTGCTAGCTTTTGAAAGTACTTGCTTTTCATCATTTTTTCTTCAAATTCACGTCTGTAATTATCAAGAAAAGATGAATGTCTGCTAATACCCTTTGCCTTTTGGAAATCCTCATATTTCTTTCCGATTGCAGGATGATTAATATTCAGCTTAAATCCATATGAACTGTTAAAAGAATATATTGAGATTACAGCTTTTTCCTGCTGCTTGCACTGTGCTTTCATCTTCATCCATTTTTCTATATAATCCATAATCAGCCTCCGTAATTAAAGCACCTGAAATTCTCTCTGTACCATTTCATCAGTAAATTGAAATGGCTGCGGATATTAGGCTTTTTCTTGATAATAAAATCTGCGAGCATTTCTATATAATGGTCATAGAGAAGATAATCATCAACTGTTTCAAGGAATATATCTTCCTGAACTCTCGAAAGGAGCACTACACCTTTACCGAACTTACTATCATCAAATCTTGGTTTGAAGTCCTCTTCATCATATTCATCCCAGTCAAAGTCGGGATATTTTGTACGAAGCTGTTCTATATTTTCGTATGTAATTTCAATGACATTGTTCTGCTGTTTTTCCTTTTGCTGTTTTTTCCTGGCTACCCCTTTGCGTTCCCAGTTGGAAACGGCGCCCTTCCAGCTTTTCATAGGCTTTTTGCCGACCATCCAGCCGACTGAATCGTAATAATCTATAAATGCATTTGCATCTACATTTGTGTAACCCTTTTCAAAGCAATAGAAATTGATTTCAGCGGTGGTTGGTTTTACAAATTCATTTGATAAATAGCACTTGCAGTCACATATGCAGCCTAAATCATCAATGAATACATCATCCACACCTGCATCGCACTGAACCTTTTTGCCATACTGACAGGTGAAGCATATATCGTTTTTGCCGATATTAATTTTCATAATGCAATTTACATCCTTTCTCTTGACAAAGTTAAATCTATGCGATACAATCAAATTGTGAGTTTGGTGTGTCGCATAGATACATCTTGGCAGTCGGTTTTTGCTGACTGCTTTTTTCATTTTATTAATCCTTTAGCTGTGAACTCGGCATAGGCTGCGTTTATATCATCAGTTGCCTGCTGCTTGTCCGCATCATATTTATGGCGGAATATGTATTCCTCAGCCTTAAGCTCTTCACGCTCCTCCTGCCTGAATACTATGTAGCATATACCCATACAGCTAAACAGGAGTATCGCTGTTATTATCAGTTCCATTTTTCACCTCAATTTCTGAATGCATTTAAAAGGTTGTCTTTCTGCACAACAAAGCTTTTGCCTGATGCTATGAGTTCAACTCCCCTGTTTCTCAGAGTGTTTATAGCTGATTTCTTTTCACAGTGCAGTGCTTCCGCAACCTCATCCATAGTGTAGAAATTGCTGTTAAGCTCCTGACGTCTCAGCTGAGCCTGTATGTATTCAAGCTCACTGCGATTCTCGTTGAACTTATCACTCAGTACGAGAAGCTTGTCAACAAGCTGACTGAGCTTAGCTACATCACTCTGCACCTCATCAATTGAATTGAAATTGATTATTTTGCTGTCAGTCACCACTTATGACCTCCTTTCTGATTTATTTTTATTCACCAACCCTAAACGAAACAGCAGGGCTTTAGGCACAAGCTGCAGCACCCATTTTAAGAGAATTGAAAACAGTACTTTATATGGCAGATGCGAGCCACTGCATCTGAATAACCTATTTGCTCGGTAGGTCAGCTTTGTCCTGCTGCTTTGCTTAGGGTTGGTTGAGTATTTTATTGACTGCCTCTTTTTCTCTTGATATAATCAAATTAGAAAGGAGGCGAATATAAATATGTTTCCTCTTGATTTTAACTTTCCAGAAATAGAATATCCTTCACTTTATGATGATGGCGAGAGCCCAGTAGAACTCTTACAATCCATTAACGATAAAATGGATAATCAAGATAGAATTATTGAAAACCAAAAAATTCAAATCGCAAAACAACAGCAGCAAATTGAATTTTTCAAAGAAAAAGCTGACTCAGCAAAGAAAGAAAGCAAAAAAGCAAATATGCTCAGTGTTGTTAGCCTTGTTGTTGGTACAATCGGTGCTATTACCGGAATAGCATCATTGCTTTTTAATATATTCAATTCATAGCAAAGCAGCTATTTTATACGCGATAGTTGCACATGAAATACCAATGCTAAATCCTGATAAAAACATTGTTGCTAACGTTCGTTTTTCTACTTTGTTTAAAATTTCAGATGTAGTTTTTTCTTTATTTCGTTTCTTCAATATTGCACCTGCCTTTCTATGTGCTTTGCTTAGGGTTGGTATCGTTTTAGTTTTTTGATAATATTCAACTTTTTTCAATCTTTATTGTGAAACAAATTGATTATTACAATTATATTTGTTATACTCTCTTTGAAGGGAGGTGCTCATTATGTTATTAAGCGAAACTCAAGTAAATAACATTGCAAAGGAACTGACTATAAAGGCTATTGAAAACAATCTAATTATCAAATATGACAATTCTATAGATACCGCAAAAGAAGTTGTTGAATTTTATCAAGAAATTAAATCCACTATTAATGGAGCTAACAATAATCAATAATAAAGTTTCTCAATTTCAGCTCTGACAGAAATTAATTCTGCCAGGGCTTTTACTTTTTCAAAATTTTCGCCTGGTTCTTTAGCAACCATGTCAATTACAGAATTTATTACATTGTCAAACTTTTCAACATTAAACATTTCCTCACCTGCCTTTCTGTGTGATTTGCTTAGGGTTGGTTGTTTCTTTTACGACACTTTGTTGCTAAAAAAAATAGAGTCCTTTTCTTTATTGTCAATATTAAATATATAACAGCATCTTGTAATCTCTGGAACAGTAAATTCACTTTTTCCATTTCGCTTCCTATACCAACAACTTCTTGACATTCCCATTTTTCTTGCCTGTTCATTAATAGAAAGCATACTGTGTTGTACATACTCGTTAAGTTTTCTTGTATCCATTGATTCACCTCCTTGTGTCGTTTAAGACACTTTGATATTATCACACTTATTGAGATTTGTCAACTCTTATTTGTAGCTTTTGTGAAACTTTTTTCAAAAAATCGTGTTGCTTTTTTGAAACACTTGTGATATTATTCAAATAGGAGTTGATGATTTTGGAAATTTCTGAAAAAATTAAAGCATTAAGAATACAAAATGGTTTAACGCTTGAGCAAGTCGGCAATGCTGTCGGAGTTGGCAAAAGCACTGTTCGCAAATGGGAAACAGGAGAAATAAAGAATATGCGACGAGACAAAATCGCCAAACTCGCCTCAGCTTTGCACACAACACCAGCACATTTAATGGGCTGGGATGATGATATTTCCAAGTTATCAGATGAAGAACTTGACAATGAAATAATAAAAGTATTCAATCGTCTTTCCTCCGAGAAGCAAAAGCAAGCTCTTGACTATTTAACTTTTCTTGCATCTCAAGATTAATCAAGTATTCCAGAAATAATTCCTTATTTTCACGACTAACGTTTTTAATTTCGTTACAAGTATTTGTATTTTTCATTATGTACCTCTCCTTTTTATAACACATACGTTTGTTCTAACATTATTAATAGCACAAAAATTTATGTTTGTCCATATTTTATTTAACACAGTACTAAAAACGGGACACTTGCTTGACTTAATAAAAAGTTTACATTTTCTTGTGCCTTCATATATTTAGTTACTAAAAAGTGGAAAAGTCACACATTTGTTCCATATGTGGAACAAGAGCCTATGTTACCATTTCAAAAAGGTCACACGGAGAGCACTCTAAGGCTAAAGCAAGCTGGCATATCACTTCAATGGTAGGATTTGCAATACCGTTTTCAATACGGTTAATTGTCGCTATTCCTATGCCTGATAAATCCTGCAATTGCCTTAATGTCAGATTTCTTTCTGTGCGTATTTCGTACAGATTATATTTTATTTTCATAAAAATATCACCCTTAGTATTTTTCAGTACATCGGGTGAATTATTAGTTAACAATAATTTTTTTGTTACTTTTTATATATTTTAGAACTATTATAGTGAATAAATTTTTAAGGAGAATAGTGTGAAAGAAATAGAAAATAAGCCATAGAAAAAAGCGTACAAA
>X363_Desmarests_Spiny_Pocket_Mouse__coassemble_1989_pt1 | contig 6676 bp, 5 predicted proteins | sample X363_Desmarests_Spiny_Pocket_Mouse__metabat2_high_PE_020 | metagenome-assembled genome bin X363_Desmarests_Spiny_Pocket_Mouse
ATCAGTGGCTTTTAGCCCTTGTGCAAACCACCCGTTTGACGGGTGGTTATGATTACTTCGCACGGCAATGCCGAGCGTTAGGGCGATTTCAGACTTTCAGTGTTAGGGGTTGTAAAAACGGCTTAGGGGTTGCACAGGGTATTGAGAATTAAAAAATTCACCTACTTGTCGACATAAAACAGGGTGTCAGACAAGGGGTTGCAGAAAAAATGAGGTGTAAAACAGTATGAATGAAAAAACAGAAAATATGGAAGAAAAGCGCAAGTTTGCTTTATGGGCTAAAGAATCAACTTTGCAGATGGCAAAGAAGTTATATAAAGAAGATAACTGCAAAAGCCAAAGTGAATTTATAGAAAAGGCAATTATTTTTTATGCCGGTTATGTCTCATCAAATAAGAACTATGTGTATCTGCCGAATGTAATCACATCATCTTTGAAAAGTATTGTAAAAGAAAGTGATAATCGTTTGACTCGTGTAATATTCAAAATCGCAGTTGAACTTGCAATTACGATGAATCTTATTGCCTCCTCACAGGATGTTGATAAGATAACTCTCGACAGACTGCGTGGAGAATGCATCAAAGAAGTCAAAAGACTTAACGGTACTTTTTCATTTGATGATGCGTACTATTGGCAAAAAGGTAATGATTAATCATGGCAAAGCTCGTTACAAAGTTTAAATATCTTAAGCCCGGAAGTAACGCTGCGGGAAAATATTTGAAATATATTGCCACCCGTGAAGGAGTAGAAATGATTGATGATTCAAAAAAATATGCTCCTGCTACAGTGAAACAGAAAAAATTTATTGAAAAAATGTTACTTGACTTTCCCGATGCGGCCGAGTCATTGGAGTATGCAGATTACATTGCAAAACCAAATCGAATCAATGCATCGGAACTGATTTCTCGGACAATGGAAAACAATATTGATGTGATAGCTGACTCAAAAACCTATGCAGATTATATTGCAACACGACCTCGCACACAGAAATTCGGATCACACGGATTATTTACTGATGATGGTGTTTCAATAAATCTTTCAAAAGTTTCTGAAGAACTTAATAATCATAACGGAAATGTGTGGACAATGATTGTATCTCTTCATCGTGAGGATGCAGAAAGACTTGGATTCAATAGAGGCGAGCGGTGGAGAGATATGCTGCGTACACAAGTGGAACAGCTCTCTGCAAATCTTAAAATACCTATGAAAAATCTTCGTTGGTATGCCGCTTTTCATAATGAATCGCATCATCCTCACATACACTTGATTGCATATTCTGTTGTAGAAAACGAAGGTTATCTGACAAGGCAAGGGATAGAACGAATGAGGTCTTCCCTTGCCTCTGATATTTTTCAACAGGATTTAATTTCAATTTATGAAAAGCAGACAGAGCATCGCAGAGAAATCAAAGAGAGCAGTAAAGATATTATGGATAAAATTATCTCCGAAATCAATTCAGGAACTTATGATAATCCATTGCTTGAAGAAAAACTGTTACAGCTTGCTGATAAACTATCAAGAACATCAGGCAAAAAAGTATATGGCTATCTCAAGGCAGATGTGAAATCCTTGATAGATTCCATTACAGATTTGATTGCAGATGATGAAAGAGTTTCAAATCTTTATGACTTGTGGTATGAGCAGAAGTTTAGTATCATTCGAACCTACACAGATGCAATGCCTGTCAAAATTCCTTTATCACAGAACAAAGAATTTAAATCTGTTAAGAATATGATTATCACTCAGGCAATGAATATTGTTCTTGAAAAAGATGTATTCGATGACGATGATGAAATGATTGAAAAAGAAATTAAACAATCAGAAGAAAATGTTACGGAAAACATATCAGATGAGCCGATAGAGTGTGATGATGAATCAGACTGTTATCCGCAGAATGATAAATCATGGTGGACATCGGAATATAAAACAGCACGCAAATATTTGTATGGAAGAAAGACTGAACCTCCTGACTTTGAAAAGGCTTTATTATTCTTAAAAGCAGAAGCAGAGCGTGGAAACGGTTTTGCAATGCATGACCTTGCAAAAATGTATGTGGAAGGACTTGGATGCAGTAAGGATGAAAAACTTGCTCAAGAATGGTTTAAGAAAACCTTTGATGCATTTATAGAAGCCGAAAAGCATTCGGATAAGCCTGATTATCTTCAATATCGAATCGGAAAGTTATATGCTTTCGGATATGGTGTAAAACAGGATTATTTAAAAGCAGCCGAGTGGTATGAAAAAGCTGTTGCACAAGGGAATCCTTTTGCTGCTTATTCTCTTGGTAGTCTGTATCTGCGTGGACAAGGTGTGGATGAAGATGCCGAGAAAGCATACGAACTGTTTGTAATGGCGGCTAATCATGATGAAAAGCAAAATGCTTATGCAGCTTATGAACTTGGTAGAATGTGTGCTGAAGGTAACGGAACAGATAAAGATGAAAAAGCATCTGACAGGTGGTATAAGAAAGCGTATCGTGGCTTTGAATCCATCGAAAGAAACATGGCAGATGATAAATTGTATTATCGTCTTGGGCAGATGAATCTTAAAGGCTTGGGTACAAAAGTCAACTTGGAAAAAGCCTGTGATTATTTTGAAAAGGCAGCAGATTTGAAAAATGTTGATTCCTTATATGGTTTGGGAAAACTCTATCTTAACGAAGATTTTTCAAACCATAATCTTAAAACGGCTGTTGATTATCTATATCAGGCGGTCAAGAAGAATCATCAATATGCACAGTATACTTTAGGGAGAATGTATCTTAAGGGTGAAGGTGTAAAGCAAGATGCAGAATATGGTGTCAGATGGTTACTCAAAGCCATTAAGCAGAATAACAGTTACGCACAATATCTGTTAGGAAAAGCAATACTCAAAGGTGAATATTTACCTACAGATAATAACTTGCCTCTTGATATGACGGTGCAGTAGAACTGCTTTTGAAATCATCAGATCAGGGGAATGAATTTGCCTCCTATACATTAGGCAAAGCATTCATAGAAGGTGATTTATTACCTCAAGATATCAGCGCAGGGTTTGAGTTGTTGCTGAAAGCCTCAGAAAAGAACTGTGTTCCTGCTTTGTACTTCCTCGGTAAAATGTTTTACAAGGGAATCGGTGTTATCAAAGATATTGATACAGCCATTTATTATTTTGAAAAAGCAGTTAAAGAAAACAACACCTATGCTGCGTATAACTTGGGTAAGATTTACTCAAGTGAAGAAGGATATATTGATATGAACAAAGCAATTGATTATTTCAAATTTGCTGCTGATGATAAGAATTCATTTGCTGAATATCAGCTTGGAAAAATATATTTTTATGGAAACGGTGTCGAGAAAGATTATGATATGGGAATATATTATCTTAATTTATCTGCAATCCACGGCAATCAATATGCTGAACAATTGTTGTATAGCATCCAGAAGCAAAAGAATATCATGGCTGCAATGAGTTCGCTGAGATTGCTTCAACACATCTCAAATCTGATTTGCAGAAAGAATCAGGAGCAAAACAAAAGAAAAATCGGACAGATTGACCGTAAGATGCAACAGAAGATTAATGAGAAAAAACAAGCTCATGGATTAAAGCAGAGTATGTAAAAAGACTACAGAAATCAATCTGTAGGCTTAGTTTACAAATATTTAATTGGAATAACCCGATCATTTCCTTTAAGTGTAACCATGTTATCATAAAGGCAAATAACGCCTCCGGGACCTCGTTTGACACTTGGAATTTTATCAATTAAATCAAAAGCATTCATATCGCTTTTTTGAGGATCGGCGTGTTTTTTCATTTCAAGAGGATAAAGCGTTCCTCCGTCCTCAATCAAAAGGTCGATTTCGTTCATCTCTTTGTCACGGTAAAAATACAGAGGCGGTTCCACTATCCCTTTATTGTAATAACTTTTGATGATTTCCGATATTACAAAGCTTTCAAAAAACGCACCTGCCATTGCTCCATTCTTTAATACCTCGGCAGTATTCCACTTTGTAAGATATGCTGCCAGACCAGTATCAAGAAAATATAATTTAGGTGTCTTAATTGCTCTTTTTGTAATGTTATTGGAATACGGCTTCAGTAAATAAACAATATTGGAAGCCACAAGAATAGAAAGCCAGCGTTCAGCTGTAGGCTGACTGATTCCCACATCCCTTGCTAAAGAAGCAAGATTAACAAGCTGCCCTGTGGAAGCAGCTGCTGCAGTCATAAATTTTGCAAATTTAACAGTATCTCCGATTTCTGTCAAATCACGGACATCACGCTCAATATATGTTCGCACATAAGCAGCATAAAACATCTGCCAGTCGAAATCGGGATTTTCGCAAAGTTCCGGCATACTGCCGCGATGAATCATATTCCACACATCATCATAGGGAATATCTTTTATATGCTTTTTCCTTTCGAAAAAATATTCATCGGTCGGAATAAAAGGTGTATTGTCCTCAATACCGTATTTTTCACGCATAGAGAATCCAAGCAATGTTAATAGCCCTATCCTGCCGGATAATGATTCGCTGACTCCTTTCATCATTTGAAACTGCTGTGAACCACACATAAAGAACTGACCTTTTTTGTGTTCGCGGTCAATGTGCATTTTTATTTGTGGAAAGAGTTCAGGGGCTTTTTGAATTTCGTCTATGAATACAGGAGGGGGATTATCTTTGAAAAAAGTTCCGCTTTGCTCTTGTGCAGATGTTCTTACAATGAGGTCATCAAGTGTTGCATAGTTGATATTTTTCGTTACTTTTTGAAGCATTGTAGTTTTACCAACCTGGCGCGGACCTGCAACTAAAACTGCACCAAACATTTTTGATAGTTTTTCAACTGTTTCTTCTGCATGGCGTTTAATATATGAATTCATAACAAACCTCCGTTATGGCTGATTTAATATGCAATATTATTATAGCCAAAAATATTGAAAATGTCAACAAATGAAAAATTTATTTTAATATTTTCCTGACATCAAGAAACCATATTGAAAGGAGTCTATATGTTATCGTCGCAGAAAAAATCAAAAACAGAACAAAAGAAAAATCGGACAAATTGACCTTAAGATGCAACAGAAGATTAATGAAAAAAACAAGCTCATGGTTTGAAACCAAGTATGTAAAAAGCCTACAGAAATCAATCTGTAGGCTTAACTATAATCTTGTAATTGTTATTTCCAATTATTAAATTCTTTTTTCAATATTGGTTTAATATAGTTTTTATTTAAATCTCTTGACGATTTGAAAAACATCATTTCAGAATTGCTTAATAAATTGTTTTCTCGTTTCAAATTAAGCAATTTGAGAGTACAGATTAAATCTGCTACCTGGAATAATTTATAATCGGTTGGAAGAACTTTTCTGACATCTACATTGGAAAGAAGTGAATTGAAAACCGAAACTAATATATTTGTTAATTCAGTTTGTCCATTATCGTAATATAAAACAACTTTATCAAAATCAAAGAAAAAGTCCATATTATCGTTTATAAATAAAGACAACTGTTTTGATATTCGTGCATTTAAATCAAATTGATGCTTTAGTTCCTTTTTATTAACTACTATTGTCTTATACTGTATTTCCGTGGATCTTGCAAAGTTGAATATACAGTTAAATAAATATCGTCTTTCTTCAAGCTCTAAGTGAAAATAATCACTCTCTCGTCTTATTAAAGGACCAGTATGTATTGAATGATTTATATCAAAATCTGTGTTCAATATTGCTGAGTTTAACTTATTGATAGATTCGCTAATGCTTTTTGATTGATTATGCAAAATCAAAGTAACAATGTAATATGGTGCATGATTCTGATAACCTCCAAAATCACCGGATTCATCAATAAAAACACTTAACTCTTTCATATTCTCTCCCTAATCAGAACCAAAATAGTTCCAACACTGCTTACAATAAAAACGGCGGGGAATTTCCCCGCCTGATGGTGGACCAGGGTCATATGACCAGCCCAAGTGGTAATTTCATTACCACTTATATTATCTATATATTATATTATTTTATACAAAATGTCAAGTAATTTGCTTATAAATGTTTTTTCATATTCTATAATTATTATATGATAATTATGAAAATATTTTAATAGTTTTTCCTATTAATACTAAAATATTAAATTAATAGTTCGCTATTATAGTTTTTATTATAATTTATAGTTTTGATATTAGTAAAATAATATCAATATTATTAAAAAATCTCTACATATAAAATATTGACTTTAGTGCTTGTTTCTATGGTATATACACGCATAAATGTCAATATTTTATTAGCGAAAAAATTGTGCAGACATCACTTGCACAATTTTAATAGAGTGAGTAACAGTACAAACAATTAGTAATTTAGCGAAAACAATAGATTTGTGTTTGAGTAAAATAAAGTGACATTTTATTTTACTCGATAACGATATTGAGGATACTAATTGATGAAACTTTTGAATATCAATTTCTTTATTATTAATAAGTGCAGCAATCTGTTGCACAAAGTTTTCATAATAGAAAATCCTACAGATTTACAACTGTAGGATTTTTATTTTAGCGATTTATATCATTATATAAGAATAGTAAATGTTTTGGTTAAATTGTTTTACTAATAACTTAGTCACATCTTAGTCACCATCTTAGGTCCTATCTTATGGCGTAGGACCTAAGATGTATTCTTAATAAAGGATAATATTCAATTAT
>X363_Desmarests_Spiny_Pocket_Mouse__coassemble_2665_pt1 | contig 5143 bp, 4 predicted proteins | sample X363_Desmarests_Spiny_Pocket_Mouse__metabat2_high_PE_020 | metagenome-assembled genome bin X363_Desmarests_Spiny_Pocket_Mouse
TTCGACTGTTAACCAAATTAAATATATAAAAAAGGTACGCACCGAGTGCGCACCTGTAATTTTCAAGATAAATATTCATTTAATATGTTTGTAGATTTCATTAACTGTTGTTTTCTTATATGAACATAAATATTTTTAGATGTTGATACATCACTATGACCTAATATTGTCGAAATATCTTTATCAGGTAAATTTGCCTCATATAGATATGTTGCAAATTCATGTCTGACTTGATGAGGTGTTCCGTTAACACCAGTTGTTTTTTGGTATTTTTTTATTTTCAGTTCAACCTGGCTGCCGATTAAATAATCTCCGTTTTCATCACAAAACAATAAACCTTTTTTATTTTTTTCAATAACCTTTTTTAAAGGTTCTAAAAATGGCACATATCTTATACCGGCATCTGTTTTTGGCGTTTTTAATATAGGTTTATTATGTTTATGATAAATTGATTTATTAATTCTTATCAAGTTATTATCCCAGTCAAAATCCTCGTATTCAAGTGCGAGAACTTCTCCTCGCCTTAAACCGGTAAACAAAACAATATAATAAAATAAACCAAAATCCAAATTATAAAATACTTTCACTTTTTCTATATCACTATCTGTAGGTAATTCCCTCGGAATTTCTCTTAATCCTTTTGGTATTGAAATATCCTTAACAATATTAACCTGTATAATATCATTAACAACCGCATATTTAAAAATCATACTCAAAACTATCCGATAATTTTTTACGGTCTTTTTTGCAAGATTCCGTTCAGCTACCAAATAATTTTCAATATAATCCTTTACTTCTGAATGACTTATATCTTCAATATAAGCTTTTTCAAAATAAAGTTTAGAGTGTTTAAGACCTGCTGTGTAGCAACTTAATGTTCTATAAGCAAGCTGTGGAAAAGCTTCCTTTGCCCAGCTGTCAGCTATTTCAGTAAAAAGATGTTTTTCATTAATTTGCTCACATTTGAATTTCAAAATCATTGTTATTCTCCTTTTTTCAGTAATAGTGAGAGTAACTATATAACAAATTCAAAGATTTTTCAAGTTTATTCAAGTCCCGTCTCTCGCACCAAAGGACTTAGATAATCATTTGATTACCTAAGTCCTTTTTTACGTCTGAAAGCGCCGGAAATGCCCTGTTTATGCGGTCTGCGGGATTTTTGTTAAAACTGACACAGACTCATATTAACCATTCTTAAATTAACAAAATCATGGTGTTTTTATTTGCTGCGATAAAATATGAATTTGACTTGATAATATGACTGTTTTACTATATACTATAGATATAATAGTTATATCATCAAGTGTAAAAATGCAACTGCATTAGTCAGAAATCCTACCGTATTTTTTAAAGAGGGATTAAAATGGAGTCCAGAGAAACAGGTGTTTTGAAAAAGTCTGATTTACTATTCCACACGCCGACGCCCACAGCAAAAAAAATATACTATTATCCATTAAATGCAGGGCATTATTATTGCGTTAAAAACTATCATTTAATTAACAGGAATTACAAAAGTATACTGATAAATCACATTATTGAGGGTACATTTACATTTGTATTGAATGGAAAGCACATAACCGCACACAAAGGTGAAACAGTTATACTTGATTGCTTTAAACCAAACGAATACTATACTAATGACAGCTTTGAAGCAATATGGATTCTTTTTGACGGTCCTGAAAGCATAAATTTCTGTAACGAAATAACTGAAAATGAAAATCGACCTATAAAAACAGGAAACAGTAAATATATAAAAAAACTGCTTTTCAGCATTTATAACTGCATTAAAGGTTTAGAAAATTACTCTGAGGTAGACATGTCACTTGATATTTACAAAATACTTGCCGAGCTTTCTTCTACTGTCAGTTACAAAAGAAAAAACGCTGCTGATAATGAACAGATTATAACTGATGCTAAAAAATATATAACAGAACATCTTGATGAGAATATCAGTGTAAAAACAATTTCTAAAAAAATGCATATGAGTTCAACGCATTTTTCCCGTATTTTCAAACAGGAAGCAGGCTATTCACCCTATGAATTTGTATTGGCTTCAAGGCTTAACAAAGCTAAGGAATTATTGCAGAAAACAGATATGTCTGTAGCAGAAATTGCTTTTAAGGTCGGATTTAACAGCTATACAAATTTTATTTATTTTTTTAAAAAGAATACAGGTATGTCGCCCAATAAATTCAGAAAACTGAAATTCTGATATTATTCAATTAAAGCCATTTTGAACTGAAAATCAGCTCAAGATGGCTTTTTTACATTAAAAACGCCACCTGAGAATTACTTCTCAGATGGCGCGTTTTCAAGGCAAGCAATATGTTTAATTACTTATTATTCAATACAGAATTAACAAGCGATTATATACTTTGAGCAATTAATTAAAAGACATGGCACCTGTGTTAGGAATATTAGCTTTCTTTACAATCTTTCGACCTGAAGAATCAGTATCTGCCTGATTGCCTGAAGAATCTGAAGGCTTTGAGCCGGGCTTAATGACCGGCTTTTTTGAGTCATCATTTTTATCTTCAGGCTTTTCAGGTTTTTCAGGCTTAACCGGCTTTTCAGGAGCATCCGTATTATCCGGCTTTTCAATCTCTCTGCCTGCAAGATCGGCAACCATTATGATGAGCTCGTTTGCTAATTCGGAATTACTCATATTTAAAGCAGATTGAATGAAGTCTTTTGTGTCCTCAGGAAGCGTCGTGCCTAATGCATTTTCAATAATACCTGTTGACAAACCGACTTTTAAAAGTGAATTTGTCTGGTTATTTCCGATTATATTTTGATAAAGATAATCATAAATAATCTTTACAGCATCTGCATTGCTTTCGGCATCTGTAAATCTTTCAAGCTTCATATCGGTAAACTCGAGAACGATAGTTGAACCCGGTGCAGGACCGTTACCAAATTTAATACCAACAGCATTACCTGTAAGCTCTTTGATTAAATATGCAACAGTGCCCTGAATATCAAGCTTAGTATTTTCTCCTTCACCTGTAGTCGGAAGAGCTGAAATTGTTTCTTTGATGCCGGCAATTGCAGTCAGCACATCATTGATGTTTATACCGAATTGAGTTAAGGTTGGCTCAAGACCCTTTACGATTGCAGCAAGATTGTTTACAACCTTGGTAAGACCGCTGTAAAGAAGCTTTGAATGGTCGGGCTTTAAAGCATTTTGGAGTAAATCAATAACTGAATCAGCGGTATCAGGGAAAAGTGCTGCAGTAATGTTCTGAATATATGCATTAGCCCCTGCAATGTCATATGGCTTTTCAGCAGTAAACAAATTAAATCCCAAAACATCTGCTGCTTTATTTTCCTGTTCAATACCGAGAGCCTTACATATTTCATCAATACCATCACCGAGAGCGGGACCTGATGTAAAGTCGCCTGTCATAACAGGTAAAAACTGTAATGTGTCAAATATATTAGGAACAAAAACAGTTTTAACAATTGTGTCTAATTCCTTTTTGAAATCAGATGCATCTTTGCAGACAATCGGATTTTTCTTGAAGAATGCTGTAAGCGTGCCTTCGGAAACAAGATTTCCATTTTCATCATAAATATCTGCTTCTAACTGACCGTCAGTAAGATCTGCAAATCTCTCCGACTGTGTTTTCTTATAGAATGAGCCCTTGTCTGACGCTGAGCCATCAAGAACAAGAAGTGACTTAAGACTCGGAAGTAATTTATAAATACTTTCAATCGCTGAGCCTGTTAATAAATTATTATTAAGAATTGTGTTTACATCACCAATAAGAGCCTCAACATCTTCTTCTGTAACCATTTCATCATATGCCGGCTTATAATTTTCTTTTGCCGCTGCAACAAAAGATGAACAAACACAAGAAAAAACCAAAGCTAATGCTAAAACAATACTGATGATTTTTGGTGTTTTTTTCATAAAAACTTTTCCTCCCTTTTTGCTTCCCTGAAAACAAGGTTGTAACAACATGCTACTATTCTATATTAGTATAAAAAACAATAAAAATGTTTAGATAAGCTATCAAAAAATTTAGAAAAAGTATCTTTTTAAACTCACCTGCTACTGAGTTATTTCATAAGGATACCATTTTTCATCATTAATATATGGATTGCTCAAATTTTTGTTTGTGTACCATATCTGAGGATATTTTGGATTTTTATTTACATCTGCCAAAGATGTATCTGCATATTCATTTTCATTCGGTCTTATCATTCTTGCAACAATAGCAATCCTGCAGTCAGCACGCTTACCGTCTTTGTCAACCTCTCTTGTACAAGTTGACAAAGTTAAAAACTGATCATTTTCGTTATAATCAACATTTGTATGAAAAAGAGTTCTTTTTTTCAGTTCCTCACTGTATTTTGCAAAATTATCCCCGCCCATATTAGGATATGTATAATTAAACACATAATCATTATCCTCTGTAGGATCAGCCGAAGTGATAAATACAGAAATAATTTTCCATTTATGCATTTCTGTTCTTGTATTAAATTCAATTACAGGATGCTTCTTATAGTAATTAAAACTGCTGTATTCAGCTAATTCTGAAAAAACAGTATCATCAAGCCAATTGTGACCATGAATTACTGTATTTTTGCTTTTTAATTGAGGGTCACAGTCAAACGACATAAATATACTTCCGCGTGCTTCGTATTCTTTATCAAAATTATGTATAAGATAAAATTCATTATCATCAGCCTGTACAACAGGGTAATCAATAGCAGTTCCGTCTATTTTAATCCAACCGACGAAATCATTGTTATTTTCATAATATTCATCATATTTTTCAGGCACAGCAGCAGGAACTTTATTAAAATCCGCATTGCCTAACGGCAGATATGGACCATTATTTATTTTAATGCACCACAGAGTAACTGCTGTAGCTATTACGGCAATTACTAAAGTTATAATAATATGCTTTTTCTTTTTGTTCATTTTCAGCACTCCTTATCTGCAAAATCTTAAAAACTTTACAATTTGAGTATATCATAAATACACATTCAACAATTTATAAATACAATCAAGAAATTTAGAAAACCAATCATTATATGAAAAAGTGCTGAAAACAAAACAGCAAGTCAAAAGACTTGCTGTCAGCGTGTAGAAAAACCCTAAACTTCGGAAGAGGTTTAGGGTTTTAGTAATGAA
>X363_Desmarests_Spiny_Pocket_Mouse__coassemble_2727_pt1 | contig 5058 bp, 4 predicted proteins | sample X363_Desmarests_Spiny_Pocket_Mouse__metabat2_high_PE_020 | metagenome-assembled genome bin X363_Desmarests_Spiny_Pocket_Mouse
TTCGACTGTTAACCAAATTAAATATATAAAAAAGGTACGCACCGAGTGCGCACCTTGATTTTCTAAGAAAAGTATTTATTTAAAATTTCTGTTGACTTTGATAATTGTTGTTTAGTAATATGAATGTATATGTTTTTTGATGTTGATACATCACTATGTCCTAAAATTGTAGAAATGTCTTTATCGGGTATATTCGCTTGGTACAAATGTGTTGCAAATTCATGCCTTATTTGATGCGGAGTGCCTACGACTTTCGTTTCTCTTTTGTATCTGTTCAATTTTACTTTTAATTGACTTTCTGTTAAATAGTTGCCGTATTCATCCGCAAACAAAGCTCCTTCCATATTTTTTGGAATTCTGCTTTTTAATTGTTCCAAAAAAGGCGTGTATCTAATTCCAGCCTCAGTTTTTGGCTTTTTTACGTAAGGTTTATTATGTTTATAATAAATTGATTTATCAACTTTTATTAAATTGTTTTTGAAATCAAAATCTTCATATCTCAGTGCTAATATTTCACCACGTCTGAGACCGGTAAATAATGCTATGTAATAAAATAGCCCGAACTCACTATTGATATTTGCTTTGACTTTTTCTATATCACTGTCAGGCGGAAGTGGTCGAGGCGTAGTTTTTAAGCCTTTTGGTATGGTGACATCTTTTACTGGATTAGCAGGAATAATATCTTTTAATACTGCGTATTTAAAAATTCCACTTATAACATTGCGATAGTTTTTTACTGTGTTTTTTCCTAGATTTCTTTTAGCGACAAGGTAATCAGTAAAATAGCTATTGATATCTTGATGAGTGATGTTTTCAATATTCTTATCGTTAAAATAAAGTTTTGCATTTTTTAGCCCTGCCGTATAACTTCTTAAAGTTCCATAAGCTAATTGCGGAAAGGTTTCTTTTGACCAATCATCAGCGATATCTGTAAATTTATGCTGTATCAGTATATTTTCGCCTGGAAATTGAATTATCATATTTATTCTCCTTTTCTTGAATGTAGTGAAAATAAATATATAACAAATAATTAAATTTTGCAATTGTTTTTGGAGAATCGTGTTTCGCGACCTCCAAAACCGCGTGCCGAGGGTTCAAGTCCTTCTGCCCCTGCCAAAAACAGAGAGAGTCGCTTTTTTTGCGGCTCTTTTTGTTTTTTGATATGATAAAAAGGACTTGAAGACGTGGCTCCAAATTTTAAGATGCAGTCGCAAAAATTTGGGAGAAAGGTACAGTGTACCTTTCGATAGCAAGAGGAAAGTCCTTCTGCCCCTGCCAAAACAGAAAGAGTCGCTTTTTGCGGCTCTTTTTGTTTTTTGATATGATAAAAAGGACTTGAATCTAATGTAAAGCTTTATCAAAAATCATATCACAGATTTATATATCATAAATCAAAGCTGTATTCAAAATCAGTCCATTTATGATTCACGAAGTCACGAATTCTTACTGTAAGCTCGTCATCGTATACTTCAACCTGAAGACCTAAGCCTGTGTCCTGAACATCTGCATCGCCGTCATCGTTCACTGAGCCAAAGGAGGGAATGTTGATATATGTAATTCTTCCGTCATCCCTGATGCCATAATCATTTTTATAAATACCCATATGCAAATGACCTGTAAAAAAGAATACTCTGTTATCATACTTAGTTATAACATCATAAAGCTCTTCACTCTGTTCACCGACATGTCCTTCCTGCCACACCTCTTCAAACACATTATTTAATGGCCAATGACTGAAAAGAAATACAGGCTTTCCGCTTTCTGACGCTGATTTCAATTCATTATCAAGCCATTCAAGCTGTTCGGGAGAAATATACTGCGCTATTCCTGCATCTTTATCAGATGCCAGAATTATGTAATGATAACCATCTATTACTGTGCTATGGTAAAGATTGTCTATTTTATGCTCAAGAAAAATGTTGTTATACTTAATAAACCGCTTTTTCAGTGAATCATAATCACCCGTATTATGCTCTCCCGGGCATATATCGTGATTACCCACAGCCATAAGCACGTTATCAATAGTATTATACTTATCCATCAAGCCATAAAGCATACTCATTTCAACTGTCTGACCATTCATAGTATTGTCACCGCACATAACAAGTGCACTGCTTTTTATTTCTGCACTTGCAGTATCAAGAAAAAATTCACCCATAGCCTTATGCTTTTCTGAATTATTCCCTTCAATATGTGCATCTGATATTACAGTAAAGCTCGTTTTCACATTGTCTTTATCAATGGGAGAATAAGCAGCAGGCTCGCTTGAAGAAGAAAAAATAAATAGCGCAAGAATTGATGAAATTATTTTTATAAACCAAGACATAATATTTTACTCCTATCATTTTATATAATAGTAACATTTATTCAATTTTTTATCAAGCAGTTCTTTCTGTAGTTCAATTGACATTCACCATCATAATAGAAATAATATAGCATAAGAAAGACTGCAAGTATGGCTTTCAGGTTACTTGCAGTCTTTCTTCTTTAAATATTATTTTACAGCCATTATCTTTATTCAACCGTAACAACTTTGGCTAAATTCCTTGGCTTATCAACATCAAGCCCTTTATCAGATGAAACATAATAAGCTAAAAGCTGCATAACTGTTACTGAAGGAATTACTGTAAACTCATCATCAATATCAGGCAAATCTATGAAATTATCCGTTGCATACGGCTTTAATGATTTTGTGCAAACTGTTATTACCCGTGCACCGCGTGACTGAACCTCTCTTATATTTGAAACCTGCTTTGAAGCCAGGTTTTTCTGAGTCATAAGTGCAATAACAGGAGTATTTTTTGTTATAAGAGCAATGGTACCGTGCTTAAGCTCCCCTGATGCAAAAGCTTCGCTGTGAATATATGATATCTCTTTTAATTTAAGTGAAGCCTCCAGAAGTGCAGGATAATCCATTCCCCTGCCAATCATAAATGCATGCTCTGCAGTAAGAAGACTTCCTGCGATATGATGGATTTTTTCCTTATCCTCAAAAACTGCTTCAACAGCATCAGGCACTTTTTTGAGCTGCGTAATAAATGACTGCAGCCCCTCATCATTGAAGCAGCCGCGCATATAAGCCATTTTAGCTGTTATAAGATAAAATGTAACAAGCTGACTTGTATAAGCCTTTGTAGAGGCAACAGCAATCTCAGGACCGGCATCCGTATAAACGACATTCTGACTGAGTCTTGCTATTGCCGAACCGCGGACGTTAACAATTGACAGAATTTTTGCCCCCTGAGCGTCAGCATACTTTAATGCTTCAAGAGTATCAATTGTTTCACCGCTCTGCGATACGCATATAACAAGAGTATCACTGTTAACAATAGGATCACAGTAAATAAATTCACTTGCCATATAAACTGTAACAGGTATACCGCAGTTTTTTTCTATGAGCTGTTTTGCAATAAGTCCGCTGTGCATAGCTGTTCCGCAGGCAACAATAGATATATTCCCACAATCTGAAAATATTTTTTCATCAACATCATCATTTGAAAAATCAGGAATATAATCGCTCAGCTTCTTATCAAGAGTATTTCTGATAACATCAGGCTGTTCCATAATTTCCTTTTCCATATAAAAAGGATAGCCGCATTTGCCACTGTTTTTTACATCCCAGTCAACAACAGACATTTCAGGTTCTACTGTATCCTTACAGAAATCAACAACGTCAATTTTGTCACGGGTTATTTTTGCAACACTCAGCTCAGGAAGAACAAAATAATCAGTGTTGTATTCTGCAATTGCAATAATATCAGATGCAATATAACAGCCTCTGTCATTCCTACAGCAAACAATGGGACTTACATTTCTCACTGCATAAATTGCATCAGGCTCATCATCAAACATTATTGCGAGCGCATAAGTACCTCTCAGCTTTTTCACTGAACTTATTATGGCATCAACAGGATTTTTTTCATAACATTTGTCAATGAGAGCTGCCACAACCTCACTGTCAGTTCCTGATTTCAGCTTTGAAGAAACGCCGAGAGTGTTTTTCAGCGACTCATAATTTTCAATAATGCCATTATGAACAACAGTGATATTTCCGAACTTATGCGGATGAGAATTAACATCACTTACCTCACCATGAGTAGCCCATCTTGTATGCCCTATGCCGGAAGTACCTTTTACATCCTTTGTACGCTCTTCAAGCTTAGCAACTCTGCCTTCACATTTTGAAACAAGACACTGATTGTAGTCAGGATTATAAACGGCAATACCGGCACTGTCATATCCTCTGTATTCCAATGTCTTTAATCCTTTAACCAATACGTTTTTTGCTTCGTCATATCCTATATATCCTATAATACCACACATAAATGTTCCTCCGTTTAATCATTGTTATATATTTTATGCAGGAAATTGTGTATTAATAATTGACATTGATTATTATAAGCTGTTAATCAGACTATTTATAAAATTGTCAGCTTCATTATGCGAATGAAATACAATAACTTTTTTATCAGAATATTTACCTAAAAGTGTAAGAACCAACGGCTTCACCGTTTCATTATAATTATTAATAAAATCTCTCAGTTCGTCATCAGCAGGCAATACACAAGGCATATCGGGTCTTTGATCACGATTCATTGCACCGTTCAAACAAACTTCTGTTGGCAGATCAAAAAAAATTATCAGTTGGGCAGCGTTAATACGATACTCCAAAGTATTTCTGTAATCACCATCAATTATCCAATTGTCATTTTGTAATATTTCATTCTGTTTTTTAATAAAGTCCTTACGTTTAATATGAGTACAATCTTCACGCCAATAGAGCATATCAAGATGATACAGAGGTAATGCCGTTACAGCAGCAAGCTTTCTTGAAAACACACTCTTCCCAGCACCGCAGCATCCGATAACTGCAATTTTTTTATAGTCAAACATATATTTATATACCTCAGATAAGGATAAAATAAATAAAACTCAAATAAAAAATAACATAAAAAGAATAAAAAGTCAAACAAGAAAAAAGCCATTGCAAAAGCAATGGCTTAGGTGTCGGCATTACCTATTTTTCCGGGAGGCTGCCCTCCGAGTATTTTCGGCACG
>X363_Desmarests_Spiny_Pocket_Mouse__coassemble_2772_pt1 | contig 4996 bp, 6 predicted proteins | sample X363_Desmarests_Spiny_Pocket_Mouse__metabat2_high_PE_020 | metagenome-assembled genome bin X363_Desmarests_Spiny_Pocket_Mouse
GGGTGGTTGCTTGTTTCGTGCCTTGCGGCTCTCAACTGCCTAAAGGCATTAAAGCGAGTCGGGGAGCTCTGCAACCCCGACTCTTTCTCCTGCTTAAAAATCGACCGTCACATTTGCCGAATATTTACTTTGCCGACAATCTCACAATTGGTCGATTTTTTCAGTTCGCCCGATACTTTCCCGACTTTGATTCAATCTCCCGACACAGGGCGAACAGCGGCTCGACAACGGCTACATTTGCATCACTGCACCTTGTGTTTCCGATTCGGCTTGTTCACTGATGATTTCATCATAAAGCAATTTGAGATTCGGCGGAACAATATTACTCCAATCCTGTTCGCATTCAACACCGATAACAACAAGCTCTTTTTGATTATCAGTAAGCATTATTGATGTTGCCAATACTCCGTATAAATCACAGAGTCTGTCTGCTATGCTTAAATCAAACACATTCGGTTCACCTTCAGCAATCAGATAATCAGACAAAGTATTCTTGATTTCACTGAGCTTGCCATACCATTCCCAATTTCTGAATTGACCGTTTTTAAGAATACTGTCAGATTCAATAATACACAGTTTGTTTTCAAGTTCAGTAATAGCCTTGACTTCATCACTGTATGATGCAAGTCCCTTTTCCAATACATCATTTTCGATAATTGTTTTGAACTGATAAAAAGATGTTCTGTCAGGATACTCATACATAAAGTTCCATCTTTCATTTGCGTATTTATATTCCTGTGTGCAGAAATCATAAATCACGTATTCTTCACCATTCGGACTTTCAAGATAACCTGAGCCGTCATCGTAATCTATCCACACCCAGCCATCTTCAAGCAAGAGTGCCTGATTTACTCTATCACTCATTTTTTATCTCCTTTCGGAATCGGCTGCACATTTTGTTTAACCGATGCCTTTCTTTCAGATTCTGCTTTCATATCAAAAAAGTCCCTGACCTGAGCAGGGACTTGCTTTGTATAAAGACTGTCAATAAATTTAATGATTTCATCATTGATGTTCAGTCCCTTTTTCTCCATACAGATTTTAATTGTAGAAAGCTTTTCTTCATCGTACTGAACAGTTACTGATACTTTTTTCATTTACATACCTCCAATTGCCATTTCCTGACCTGCACCATCTTCGTTCCATTTCATTTCATCATAGCAAATATTTGTTGTGTTAGCTCTGTCTAAAGTTGAACCTTCAAGCATGATGTTTTCAAGACAGCAATTCATAAAAGATGTTCTTTCCATTTCCGAAGTTATGATTTTTGCATTTTTGAAATTTGATGCAGTAAAATATGCGTTTGTCAAATCACAGTTGATATATTTAGCACAAAACTGGTAGGAGCCTTCGGCTACCATATTGGTAAAGTTACAATTCATAAATTTTGAATTTGAAAAATTCACATCACACATAGAAGCATCCTTAAAGGTGCAATTGATAAACAGTGCATTTGATAAATCAGCACCGCATAAATTACAGTTTGACAAATTAACATTTTCAAGCCTGCAGTTTGAAAAGTCTGCTCGCTCACCCCCTGTTACATCATATATCCATAGTGCGTGCTTGGCACAGATGATTTCTAATTCTGTTGACCAATTTGCATCATAGCATTCTCGGTATCGAGTGTTTACGGCTTCCTCTGTCAATATAATTTCAATAGAGTCACTGTGCAAAATGTTATCTTCAATCATTCCGCTGTCCATCAGCATGTCGAGAAGCAATGCAGGCTCAACAATCGGTTCGCCGGGTGCATTGCATTCATCAATATTAATCTCGTATTCTCTGTGACCTTCACTTGACTCAGCAACTGCTTTTGAGAGTATATCGTCAGCCACCTCTGACATTCTCTTTATATAACTATTCAGCACCGGGTATTTATCAAGAATGACAAGCTGCCTTGCATTCGGAATAACAGAGTAATATTTTGCATAACCATAACCTTCACTGTTTATGAGTATGCCATCATCATAGCTTTTTCCAAGAGCAAGGATACAATGGGCAATACCTCTTTGATCTGTGTACATTAAGTCTTGATTCTCGGATATAAAATTTCTGTTTAGCATTAAATCTTCACAAAGAGATTTGTATTCTTCATCGGTAAGTTCAATAATTTTTTCTGTAACACAGCTTTTGACTTTTATTTCTTCATCTTTGCAATGAAGACTTGTGCTTATTTCCATTTGTTCACCTCCATAAAAAATAAGGCTGTCGATGTGACAGTCTTGGATTAAATATTGATTAGTAAGTTGCATATTTCGGTTCGTTAATTTCAAGTATCTCAAATGCAGTTTTTATATACCTTAACACTTTGTTAGGTTTTTTCAAAGCTCTGCACATATCAAATACTTGGTGCATAAACTCGCCGATACACTCCTTTGGGACAATCGGCTTGGCAGTATCATCCGAGTCGATAAATTCCTTTAATTCTCTGTTGTACTCGTTCATTTCGGCTTTTACATCCAATCCTTTGTGTTTACATAAGGCTGATGCAAGACTCTCGTATTGGTTGAGTACATCGTCTGCATCCGCACCCATCATATCCACATGAACTTTTGCAGTCATTAAAATTGGATACATAAAACTTGTTTTTCCTGTAGTCATAATCTTATCTCCTTAAAATTTATATTTGCCTTTTGGCAACACCACAATGCCACAAAGCCATTCTGAAATCCAGTTTTTTTGGAATTGTTATCATTTCAGACACATTTGCGTTTATCCTTGCATTATGATAAAATCTATATATCAAATGCAGGAGGTGTGCTAATGTCAAAACGAATTGTATTTCATATTGATGTCAACAGTGCCTTTCTGTCCTGGACTGCAACGCAAATGGTAAATGAAGGTAAAGACGATATCCGCCTTGTTCCGTCTGTCATCAGCGGCGACCCGAATAAACGCACAAGTGTTGTGCTTGCAAAATCCATCCCTGCCAAGAAATATAAGATAAACACAGGCGAGCCGATTTCAATGGCAATTCGCAAGTGTCCTGATTTAGTTATTGCACCGCCTGATTTTCAACTGTATTCCAAATTCTCAAAAGCCTTTAAAGATATATGCAGAGAGTACACTCCTGTTGTTCAGGAATTCTCCATTGATGAATGCTTTCTTGATATGAGCGGTATGGAACATATTTATCCCGATATCATTGCAACAGCTTATGAAATCAAGAACAGAATTAAATCCGAACTCGGCTTTACAGTCAATGTCGGTATCGGCTCAAATAAGTTACTTGCTAAAATGGCAAGTGACTTTGAAAAGCCCGACAAGGTGCATACACTTTTTGATTATGAAATAAAACAAAAAATGTGGGTGCTGCCGATAAGGGATTTACTCTTTTTAGGAAAAGCCACAGCAGAAAAATTGAACAGTATCGGAATTAAAACAATCGGTGAGCTTGCTCATATGGATATAGCCACATTAAAATCTCTTGTCGGCAACAAGGCAAGTGAGCAGTTACACAATCATGCCAACGGCATTGATGATGAACCTGTTGACGATTCTCCGAGAGAGGTTAAAAGCTACGGTCATTCAATCACGGTTGAGGACAATATTACCGACAAAGAAACGGCATATAAATTGCTGCTATCCTTAACCGATGCAGCAGCTTCACGAATGCGTGCTAATCATGTTAAAGCGCATTGTGTCTGTGTCAATATTCGTGATAATCATTTCAAAAACAAATCGCACCAAAAGCAGTTTGACAGTCCTACCGACATTACCAGCGTTATATACAATACTGCAAAAGATTTATTTAATGAGGTATGGGATGGCAGAACTGCGCTTCGACTTATCGGTGTTACACTTACCGATATAACAAAAGACGGCAGCGAACAGTTATCCCTGTTCGGCACAGATAACACCACCGATGAAAAAAAGCAGAAGTTGGATTCTGCTGTTGATGCCATACGAAACAAATACGGTGATTCAAAAATAACGCTCGGCAGTATTATGAATACCAAACGACCTAAAAAGAAATGAAGTCCTTCAATGATTACATAGTCATTGAGGGACCTTCTTCTTCATCAAATTCTTCATTATCATATTTACTGTTCCACGCCTGTATAGCCTCTTTCAAATACTGCTGTGCGAGTGCAGGATGTTCACCAAACAAAACCTCAACATTTTTATAACCATAGTGAAATTCTTTGATGTCCGAATTGTATAAACCAAGTACATAGTGTAATGGAATATCGTGCATTGTAAGAAAATCACCTTTGACAATGCAGGTTTTTTCTTCTGTATTTATTGATTTAATATAGCCCCCTCTGAAAGCAAAATCATCTCCGGCCGCATAAGGTTCGGTTGCCACAAAAAACACACTATCATCTTTTTTCAGACAATCAGCCAATAGACAATCTCTCATTCGGCTGATGATTTCTCCACGATAAATAAGACGACTGTCATTCTGAAATTCGTCATTATTCATCTCAATTGCCTCAAGAGCCTTTTCGTAGGCATCATTTATCTGCTGTGTTGTAGTCTTGTGTTTATATACATGCTGTCCGTAATCACCGAAGTATTCGGTGATATGACTTTCTTTCGGTTTCAGCAGTTCTTCATAGGTGGCAATAAGCTGAGCGGTTTTGTAATTTTGCGGTACAATTACTTGTTCATTTGCACCTTGTACATAATTCAGATTATTATTGTTTATCCAGAGCTCATAATTGATATATTCACAATCGCCTATCAGCATGTTTCTGAATTTATCTAATCTGTCAATGCTGCAAACTGACAATTCTACATTCAAAGCATTCTGAGATGGAGAAATACTTTTGATATTTGAATTCAGTATATCCTCCCATTCCATTTTTCCTTTTTCTGTGAGTGTATTTTCATTAAGGATTACATATGGTATGCGTTTATATTTGTTTTCTGATATTTCTGTTAAACATAATCGGGGTATATTCGTCTGTATTAATTCTTTTAATTTCATAGCATACTTGTATGATATAGATAATAACTAAATCATACCCTTTCAATTTATTTACGCTCA
>X363_Desmarests_Spiny_Pocket_Mouse__coassemble_3896_pt1 | contig 3810 bp, 3 predicted proteins | sample X363_Desmarests_Spiny_Pocket_Mouse__metabat2_high_PE_020 | metagenome-assembled genome bin X363_Desmarests_Spiny_Pocket_Mouse
CAGTAACAGATGCAAACGGAAAAGAAATAACCTCACCTAATCATATAGGCAATATAAATCCCATAAGATACAGAGGTTATTACTACGATACCGAAACAGACTTGTATTATCTTCAAAGCAGATACTATAATCCTGAGTTATGTAGATTTATTTCTAATGATGATTTTACATATATAGATGCTGATACTCCTATGTCTGTTAATTCTTATATTTATTGTTTTAATTCGCCGATTACATTTTCAGATCAAAGTGGTCATTTAACTAGTTCAGAAAAGAATGCCTTGGAAACTGCAGCAAGTAATTCTTATTATGCTAACAGCGAAGTTAGAAATGCAATGAAAGGTTATTCTTATATGGATGGTTCATATAGTGCCTCTTTTGAAAAAAAATATAAAATTATTACCGTTTCTCGTACTTATAAATCAAATTCGAATTATCGTCAGCAATTAGGTATTGTTTATAGGTATGGATTAGTAAAAGACATACGTTCACTAGCAATGGATTATCAAAATGCTCAGAAAAACAATCTAGACAGACAAGTAGAATTTATAAAGCTTCTTGGGGCTATTTCTGTATTTTTGTTTCCTTTAATGAGTTTCCAGTATCTGAAATAAAAAATTTTATAAAAGCATAAAAAACTGATAAAATATTGTTTTATTATAAAATTCTCATAAATCTTTCAAGCCCCCCGACTAAGTCGGAGGTTTCAGCTTGTAGAAAACCCTAAAACTCGTTTAAGTTTTAGGGTTTCTACAGACTAAGCACCTTGAGTGCTTTTATTTTTTAATTATTTAGGGAAAAATCTCTTCAAATGCAGTATTAATACATCGACAAAAGAAAAATGCACAGTTGCTCAAACAACTGTGCATCCCACTCTGATTGATAATTATGATATTTTAAAGAGTTATCAACTCTATCTTGAACTGATTGGTTTTTAATAGAATAAACTTTATGTAAGTTTATCGTCTCCTTAATTAAAATTACTTCAACCTCAATTTTTAAATTGAGTTCCTTATATGGTAGTTATTAAAATAAAAACCAATCAGTTCATTAAAATAATTCAATAAGAAATTGAATTATCATAACAAAATCGTTGAAATTCAAACAATTATAATAGTTTAAAAAATGATAATTTATCATTGTAATTAATTTAAGAAACATATTAAAATCCTCCCTGTCCAAGATTTCAGAGAGGTGGCTACTATAGTAGCTGAACACATAACATCTTAATTGTCAATATTTGTCAAAAAGTAGAAGCACTTCAGTGCTTTTATTTTTTATAAAACAAGTAATATGTATAAAAAAATATTGCAAAATCAAATTATATTTGATACAATAAATAAAAGTTACAAATTATTACAAAAGATTACATTTTGTTCTTTTTCGCATATTAAGATTAATAACTCTGTAATTTTTTTGTAAAAATGCAAATAAAAATTAAATTTCTCAAATTTACAGTTAAATGACAATTACTTTTAACCACTTGTTTTTAAACTTTAACAGTGATATATTGACCCTAACATCTATGATGTATGAGAGGGAATAATAACATATATGCGTAATAAGTTTGTTCTATGGTTTAACAAACGATATTGTTATGATAAAAATAAACAAACTAAAGGTAATGTTATCTTATGCACAATATATTTAGTATTGGGTATAATATATCATGTACTTGTTTCTTATTCATTTATCACTCAAAACGATGAAAATAATTCATTAATAATATCTTTGTTATTAAATTTAATACCCGTTATGTTTACATTGCTTGAGGCTTATGTTACACATTTGGATGAATTGGATTATTTGAAAGAAAATATGAGAGAAAAACAATACAATGTTAATCCCATTAATATAGTAAACTATATAAGTCTTATATTAGCAATACTATCAATTATTTGTATAATATTTTTTGCTACTATGTCAACAACTAACTCACATATGGGGATAATTGTTGCATTAATATGTTTATCTTTTATTGATGTTGTATATTCGCTTTTTTCTTTTGCTTCATCAATATTCAAAATACATTTAGTTTTATAATAACTCAAAGGAGGTCAGTCATAGGTATGAGGTTTCAATTTTTTATAACATTTCTTATAGTAATTCTTATAGCATTATTATTTTTCTTTATAGCTTTATATAAAACCAAAAAAATAAAAAACGAGATAAATGATTCAATAATAACAACCACACGAAATATGAATTTGCGAACGCTATCTAATTCAGGTCTCAATAAACTTAGCCCTTATGAAACAGAGAATATTTTTGTTATAAAAAAACAAGGAATCAATCATGGTATTGATCCTTGTTCAATAAATAAACCAATAATAGTCCATAATTATTCAACTAATTTTATTATTAAAAAGGATATATAATATGACACCAATTAAAAATTTTTTATGGCAGGCATTTTATGAAACATATAAAAAATATGCTGATTTATGCCCAGAGTTAAAATTCTCTTCCAATGCTGAAGCAGCGTTTTCAGATAAATTCGAAGCATTATATGATAAAACAAAAGAAGAATATATGGCACTGAATGTAGAAAATTTAGATGCACATAAACAGGCAGCTATAGCTGCAATTTGTTTTTCATTAATTTCACCTATTACTTATTCTAAAGATATATCTGAAAACGATATTTTTGTCCTTAATGAAAACGTCGGCTTGTCTGTAGCTTTTTCATATATGAGCGATTGCTTAAACGAACAATTAAAAGAAAAAAATATTAATTTAATAATTGATAAATATTGTTTTCCGGAAGTTACAAATTCAAACGAAAGTTATTTTGATATGCTTTGCAGAAATATGTATCATGACAAAACCAATGGTATATTAGATAAAATGGTATTAGATTTATCTAATACATTGTTTCTTATAGAGTGCCTAACACTCAAAGAAAATGGTATTTCAATGAATCAATTGAGATAAAAATAAAGCTGTTTAATACAGCTTTATTTTTTTGTTAATTTTAAACAGTTACATAATGGTTACAAAAGTTAAAGTGTTACAAAAATTACAAATTGTAACTTTATTAAGTATTACATTTTGTATATTTCTTCGCTTTTAATTGAATAAAAAATACTTTTGCAGTATATAAAAATCATATAAAGCAAAAGTGAGTTAAATAAATTGAAAGATCATTTAAAAGGCATTATATTTATTTTAGCAACGATTATACTAATCATATTTACTATTTCCTGTACTGTTCGTAATAATTAATATTGTAAATGTACTTGAATTATTGGTCAGTTTAATGCTATATCTGATTTGTTTCTTTTTCGATAAAATTAGTGAAATTTACAAAGACCATTATGGCAAAATAATAATTCGATTAACAATTATTTTAATAGCTATTAATATATGTAAACGGCGAATATGAAGAAAAAATATCCTTGGATTGCTTATGCATGATTTTAGAATACGAACAGTGTCTTTTATAAATTATCCGATAATTTCAGAACATATTAAATATTTAAAAAAATGAGATGGAAGGTGTCGATTCTATGTTTAAGATGATGAAATAAACGAGAGAAACTGTTACTACTAAATAAAATTATATTGACAAAATTTTAAATTTTGCATATAATATAAGTGGAGATAGTAATATCTTCAATCATCGCTTATACAGGTGACGGTTCTGACCTGTATTAAAACAAAAAATTGACCGAGTGATGATTTACAGAAAACGATTGATCTGTATTAAAATAAATAAAAATCGGCGATGATTAAATCATAACCACCCGTCAAATGGGTGGTTTGCACAAGGGCTAAAAGCCACTGATACTAACCCGCGTCTCAAGGCGC
>X363_Desmarests_Spiny_Pocket_Mouse__coassemble_6821_pt1 | contig 2560 bp, 3 predicted proteins | sample X363_Desmarests_Spiny_Pocket_Mouse__metabat2_high_PE_020 | metagenome-assembled genome bin X363_Desmarests_Spiny_Pocket_Mouse
ATCCTACTTTATTGAATTCGTTCTTCCTGAATTAATTGTTGGTAGTATTCTTATAATTTCAGGTGCAATTTTAGTTTATTTTGTCGTAAAAGTGGTGGTAGATGCAATTGAATCCGCAGGTTCAATGTCAGCGACAAACCCACCCCCTGAACGAGATGATGAAGCAGAAAAGGCGTGGAACAACATACCAAGTTCATTAAAAAATGGCGATAAAGTTGATTTAAGCAAATTTGATATAAATTTAAAAAATGGTCAAGGTAAACGTGCCTCAAATGGATGGAGGATACAAAAAGATAGAACAGGTCATAAAGGATCAGTATGGAAATTGTTTGATAAAAATGGTAATCGCATTGCATCATTGAAAGGAGATGGATTTGTTGTCGGAAAATAAAATAATTTGGGAAAAACTTAATAATAATCTTCACATAGAATACAAGGATATTGAAAAATATATATTTACAAATGAATACATTAATGCTTTTGAAAATAATGATTTTTTCGAAAAAAAAATATATAATGATGATTTATTCATGTATTCATTTGAGGTGGAAGAGTATGAAAGCGAAATTGATTATAAGGAAGTATTTTTTCAGCAATATTTAGATAATGATATTTCTAAAACTCAGTATTTATACCATGAAAATAAATTTATAGAAATGATGAAAGTACTTTTCAATACTGGCAAAACGATGGTGTTTTATACACTTGAGGTACCGCTTGACAAAAATTCACCTGCACAGAATTCCAAAGATGTTATAAAAGATTTTGATAAAATAAGCTCATACAGTAATGAGGTTGTATGTATTGATGATTGGGAATTTTTTAAACAAATTTGCTATATTGCAGCAAGGGAAATTGATTGTGTATTATACATGTTTCCAGAGATTCAGGCAGTTGTTTTAAATTCAGGTTTACATGGATATGTTTTTTCAGAAGTACCATTAAGTAATGAACTCAAAAACAAATTGTCTGAAAAGCTGAATTTTAAAAGCACTTGGTAACCGATGCAAACGGAAAAGAAATAACCTCACCTAATCATATAGGCAATATAAATCCCATAAGATACAGAGGTTATTACTGCGATACCGAAACAGGATTGTATTATCTTCAAAGTCGTTATTACAACCCGACAGTCGGCAGATTTCTTAATGCAGATATTTACTGCGATACGCAAAGCTCAATCCTCGGCACTAATATGTTTGCGTATTGTGATAACAATCCGATAAATTTCTATGATTTTAATGGTTATGGTAAAGTTGGAAATTGGTTAAAAAAAGCTTGGAATAGCGTCAAGACATGGGCTGGAAACACGTTTGGTGCTGGTACATCGTCATATATAGTTATTTCCGATAATGTGGCATCAAGTAATTATGGTATTTTTTCAATAAAAAGTGGAAGTAAAAGCACAAAGACCACCTACAGTTCAGGTGATTCCAGCAAGCCTATTTCTGTTTATTCAAGAATTAGCATAGATGATCCTATTAAGTCTTCATTTGTAGGTTTGAAATTAAATATTTCAGATTTTACTATTGATTTGAGCTTAGGGTTGGATAATCTTGGAATTTCAGGTTCATTAAGAAATGGAAACACAACAAATAGCTTAGGTTTGAAAGCTAATTTGACTGAACTTAGTATTGGATTTGAACAGTCGATATCAACCTTGTTAGAAGATATAACTGAAGCATTTATTAACAGCATATTTTTAGATTTATGGTTTGTTTTAACTATAATTGTTTTAGTATTTTCTGGAGGGAATGTTCAATTACAAAGTTCGAGTCCAAGTCCTGTTCCGGGTCTTAGACCAGGTCTAGCTTAATAGTATAATAAGGAGTTAAACATGATATTTTCATTAATTAGATGGATTTTTGTAATTATAATATTTAGTGTTTGTTATATATTTATAAAAAAATCAAATTTAGTAAATAAACGCAAATGGATTATATTGTCAATTTTTATGTCAGTATGTTTGTGTGTTTTATCTTGTATTGGTCCAATAGAGAATGCCTTTATAACATTTCCTACAATAGAATCTGCATATAAATATTATTATTCAAATGAAGGTAATATAAAACTTATTGTTGGTGGTAAAGAGTCAGATTTAGTTATTGGTCAAAAAGATAATGATAACACTAAACTTATTGCGATTATGCCAAAAACAAATTATGGTTGGAAAATTGGTACAGGAGTAGATGTAAATAGAGTAACATCAACAATTACTTATGACGTATCAACTGATGTATATCAATATAAAAATTCAGATGATTATTATATTATTATTGATAGTGTAAAGGGTTGTGAATTGGAAATTTCAGATAATCGAAATTCAAAATTTGACTGCTTAAGTGGAAATAATAAAAATAATCAATCACACTATGCATATTGTTCATACGTACATTGTTTTGATGAAGACTATGTAATAACAGTAGACGGTAAACCTATTTCATTTAACAATAATCAAGAATAGCTTGAATTTTAAGTGGTAATTGTATAGATGTCATCAATACGGATTATACCTATCAGCTTTCAGGTCGTAATTCTTCAGGTGAACAGACATACAGAA
>X363_Desmarests_Spiny_Pocket_Mouse__coassemble_6830_pt1 | contig 2558 bp, 4 predicted proteins | sample X363_Desmarests_Spiny_Pocket_Mouse__metabat2_high_PE_020 | metagenome-assembled genome bin X363_Desmarests_Spiny_Pocket_Mouse
TTACATACAACAATAAAAAGTACTATCTTGTTGCTGTAATCGGCTATTAGGAGGGCATATGCTGAAGCTTAATTTTAATGTGACCGAAGAAAAGGTTATCCTGAATACCGCAAAGGAAAATGACAGTCCTGCGGCAGGTAATATTAATTATATAGAATGCAGCTTCAATCTTCCGCCGGACTACAATGATTTAATTGTCGAAGCTGTGTTTAACGGCGAAAAAAGAGCACTTGTCAATGGTGTGTGCTCCGCTCCGCATATCTCGGAAGGTGAGTGCACTGTCGGTGTTATCGCTTATGAGCTTGAAGATAAGGATTATAAGCTCCTTTCATCACCTCAGCCCTGTACAATATATCTTTCTAAGGGCAGCTTTAATAACAGTATAAGAGAATCAGAACAGCCGTCACCCGGTGCTCTTGAGGATTATTATAAAAGAATTAAAGACCTCATTGCTTCTTCAGGCGGCAGAAATCCCGACAATAAGCTCAAAGACATCATAGTAATAAGAAACGCAGAGGAATTGAACAATATATTCGATAACGAGGAATATATGGCAGAGCTTACGGAAAGTATGCAGGAGGGTGAATATGTTCTGCTTGTGGTTATTGAAACAGACTTCGGTGACGGAAAGCCTGTAACAATGTTTATGGTAATGGATAAGGAAAACGGAGAGCTTGCAGTAAATAATACATTCTCAACAGAGGTTATAGAGAACTTGATACGCAGGTTTACAGAGCCTTTGGAGGAAGGACTGAAAGCAATAACTCCTGTTATTGAAGAAAAGCCTGATTTAACATTTACACTTAAACATAACTATGAGCAAAGAAGTTTTAATCCTCTGCTGGATTCTTCCTGGCTTCAGTGGAGCTTACCGGCAAATATTCCCGAAGATTATATATCGGGATTTGTATTCGTCTGCAAAAGCGAGCCGAGAACACTCAGCTATCCTGACAGTATCATATTCACAGGTGATGATGTAATTGACAATGTGCTTGTTCCTGTGGCAAATAAGGTGTATAACGTGGTGTTCTGGTATGACGGAATAAACGTCAATGCAGTGTCAAGAGGTGTAACCTATGCTCAGAACTAAATTAATGGCTATGCTGTCAGCAAGGCATGCATATCAGCGGCTGCAGTATATAGAAAGCACAGGAACACAGGGAATATGGTTGAACACAATAATACCTGATGATAATCTGGAAACACGGATAACCTTTCAGCTCACTAATCTGAATTTTGACTGGAACGGTAAACGCTGTGTCATTTCTAAATTTGAAGGCAACAATAAAAGATATCGCCCGCTGATTATCAGCAACAGCAAAAGATTTACTGTTCAGAACAGTAACGGAACAGAAATATACTCACTGCCTGTTGATTTAAAAAAGCACACAATAATATACAATGGTAAGAATCATCTCGGCTCTTTTGACAGTAATGCTTTTGGTTCAGCCATTGCAACATCTTTGACAGGACATGATGATGTTCCGCTTGCAGTATTTTGTCAGGGTCAGTACAGTACAGCAGCCGGTGCGGTAGTACTGACACCCGATACCTTTGTACCGGTAAGAATCTATGAATTACAGTTTTATAATAATAAAACGAATGAAAAAACAGGTGATTTCATACCCTGTCTTGACAGAAATGAAAAGCCTTGTCTGTACGATATGGTAAGCAGACAAGCCTTCTATAACAGTGGAACAGGGGAATTTCTTTATGGCAAAGTCATTACTTAAGGAGGATAAAGAAAGTGTATAAATACATAAGCGAAACAGAAATAGAAAAAGCACCGCCGTACATAAAGGAAAACGGAAGGGTGATAAGCAATCCGCCTGAGGAAAAGCTCAGGGAGCTGGGGTATAAGGAATTAATCATTGAGCCTTGTCCTGAAACACAGGAGGGATTTATCAGAACACCGATATATGCTGACGGTGATGTTATTACTCAAAGGTGGAGTGATGTAATAAAGGACGGTGAGAATAATTAATGTAGAAATTACGGTTGCAGTAATTACAAGCATAGCTTCATTGCTTGGTGTAATTTTAAGCAACAAGCATTATAACCATAAGACACAGGAAGATATGGAAATACATCAGGCAGTAACAGATGAGAAAATTGACGAGCTGACAAGAGAGGTGCGGGAGCACAACGGCTTTGCCAGACGTATGCCTGTAGTAGAGGAAAAAATAAAAGTCCTCAATCACAGAGTTGAGGACCTTGAAAATCAAAAAGTATAGCACACCGGGGTGTGTTGACAAAGAATGTTGAATATTGTATAATTTTGACGGATAAGGAAAACTACCATTAAACGGTAGGCGGTTATGCCCCTTTTGTTTCCAAGAGGGTGCTGCCCTCTTGAGATTTATTCAAAGGAGGGCGATACTATGCAGGAATGTATTATCTACATAACTATAGTATTATTTGTTTTATATTTATTATCAAAACAAAAATAGCCGCCCCGTCCTGATAAAACGAGCGGCTATTTTCGCTTAATTTAAAGGGCATCACCGTCTATCGGCAAGCTCCTTATCTACTATTATACTAACACAATAAACCAAACT
>X363_Desmarests_Spiny_Pocket_Mouse__coassemble_7955_pt1 | contig 2309 bp, 4 predicted proteins | sample X363_Desmarests_Spiny_Pocket_Mouse__metabat2_high_PE_020 | metagenome-assembled genome bin X363_Desmarests_Spiny_Pocket_Mouse
TTACATACAACAATAAAAAGTACTATCTTGTTGCTGTAATCGGCTATTAGGAGGGTGCATGCTTAATCTTAATTTTAATGTGACCGAAGAAAAGGTTACCCTGAATACCGCAAAGGAAAATGACAGCCCTGCGGCAGGTAATATCAATTATATAGAATGCAGCTTCAATCTTCCGCAAGCTTATGATGAGCTTATTGTCGAAGCTGTGTTCAATGGACAAAAAAGAGCACTTGTCAATGGTGTGTGCCCTGCTCCGTATATCTCGGAAAGTGAGTGCACTGTCGGTGTTATCGCTTATGAGCTTGAAGATAAGGAATATAAGATCCTTTCATCACCTCAGCCCTGTACAATATATCTTCCTAAAGGCAGCTTTAATAACAGCATAACAGAATCAGAACAGCCTTCGCCCGGTGCACTTGAGGATTACTATAAAAGAATTAAAGACCTCATTGCTTCTTCAGGCGGCAGAAATCCCGACAATAAGCTCAAAGACATCATAGTAATAAGAAACGCAGAGGAATTGAACAATATATTCGATAACGAGGAATATATGGCAGAGCTTACGGAAAGTATGCAGGAGGGTGAATATGTTCTGCTTGTGGTTATTGAAACAGACTTCGGTGACGGAAAGCCTGTAACAATGTTTATGGTAATGGATAAGGAAAACGGAGAGCTTGCAGTAAATAATACATTCTCAACAGAGGTTATAGAGGACATAATACGAAGGCTCACAAAGCCTTTGGAGGAAGGACTGAAAGCAATAACTCCTGTGCTTGATGAAAAGCGTGACCTTGCATTTGAGCTGAAGCATAACTGTGAGCACAGACGTTATGAGCCTGAATTTCTCGGCAGTACGTGGATGCAGATATCACTCCCGGCAGATATACCTGAGGATTTCATATCAAGCCTTGTATTTGTCAGCGGTGAGAAATCAAGAGTGTTCAGCTATCCTGACAGTATCATATTCACAGGTGATGATGTAATTGACAATGTGCTTGTACCTGCAGCGAATAAGGTGTATAACGTGGTGTTCTGGTATGACGGAATAAATGTCAATGCTGTTTCAAGAGGTGTAACCTATGCTCAGGAATAAGCTGAGGGCAATGCTGCTGTCACAGAAAAGGAATAACAGAATTTATCTGTATAATCAGGGAGATACCTGTGACAGTATCACAGGCGGTTGGAATGTCGTAAAAAATGCAAAGCTCAATGATAAAAGTATGACAATATCACATGCGGATTGGGGCTTCAGGCTTACAACAAACAAGCCTGTTGATTTAACAGGGAAACAGCTTTGTATTCAGGCACAACGTACAGACGAATATTCAAGTGCATTATACTATCTGGCATTTGATATAAGCACAGAGGATGTGCTCAATTCAGCAGCAAGATATTATATTCTCAAAGACAGCAATAAAGAGTTAACTATTAAAAAACTGAATGTTAAACAGGGCAGAAGTTATATAAGAATCGTATCATATTTCGGTATTTACCGAATAGATAAAATATGGCTGGAGGATAAAGAAAGTGTATAAATACATAAGCGAAACAGAAATAGAAAAAGCACCGCCGTACATAAAGGAAAACGGAAGGGTAATAAGCAATCCGCCTGAGGAAAAGCTCAGGGAGCTGGGGTATAAGGAGCTGATCATTGAGCCATACCCTGAAACACAGGAGGGATTTATCAGAACACCGATATATATTGACGGTGAGGTTATTACTCAAAGGTGGAGTGATGTAATAAAGGACGGTGAGAATGATTAATGTAGAAATTGTAGTTGCTGTAATTACCAGCCTGGCTTCATTAGTCGGAGTGCTTTTAAGCAACAAGCATTATAACCATAAGACACAGGAAGATATGGAAATACATCAGGCAGTAACAGATGAGAAAATTGACGAGCTGACAAGAGAGGTGCGGGAGCACAACGGCTTTGCCAGACGTATGCCTGTAGTAGAGGAAAAAATAAAAGTCCTCAATCACAGAGTTGAGGACCTTGAAAATCAAAAAGTATAGCACACCGGGGTGTGTTGACAAAGAATGTTGAATATTGTATAATTTTGACGGATAAGGAAAACTACCATTAAACGGTAGGCGGTCAATCTTGCTCCCGAAAGGGGGCGTTGCCAATGGAACCATATGCATATATCATTTTAATTCTGATATTCGCAACAGGCTACATAATTGCAATAAAAAAAGATTAACCGCCCGAGCTACCAACAAGTGCGGCTAATCTTTAGCTAATCTAAGGGAGCGACCGTCTATCGGCAAGCTCCTTATCTACTATTATACTAACACAATAAACCAAACT